>Ga0114129_10000011_pt1 | contig 139000 bp, 124 predicted proteins | sample RhiMetdeltSRZDD1_FD_80071 | JGI IMG/M metagenome (GOLD analysis project Ga0114129, IMG submission 80071) | Populus rhizosphere microbial communities from Tennessee, USA - Rhizosphere MetaG P. deltoides SRZDD1 (version 2) (version 2) | ecosystem: Host-associated > Plants > Roots > Rhizosphere... | reverse complement strand
TCGCCGTTCGGCGACGATGTCGAGTTCCCCGTGAACCCGTCGGCCCTGAACTACTACCATCCCGGCAACCAGAACGACGGCGGCCAGCCGGCCGGTGGCCGGCACTGACGCTCGACGCCATTGCGTTCGACCCCCGTGAGCCGCGCTCACGGGGGTCGAACCGTTCACCGCAGAAGTGCCGGAAGGGCCGCCACGATCGGTGCGTCGGCCGGCAGCCACGGCACGTCGCCGAGTTCATCGGCGCCGAGCCAGCGCAGCGCCGAGTGCTCCAGCACCTGCGGCTCGTCCCCGTCGAGCAGCGCGGCGGCGTACACGCGCAGGACGAAGCGGCCGTCGGCCATGGGTACGTCCTCACCCACCCGGCCGCCGATGCGCACGCGTACGCCAAGCTCCTCCGCGCACTCACGGGCCAGCGCGTCGACCTCGGTCTCGCCGGGCTCGACCTTGCCACCGGGGAACTCCCAGCGGCCGGCCGCCTCCGGTGGGTCGGACCGCTCGCAGGCGAGCACTCGGCCGTTGCGGATGATCGCGGCGCCGACGATGATCCGGATGGGGTGATCAAATGCCACGGGCGACAGATTGCCAGAAGAAATGACCGTTCGGGTAGCACCTGTGTCCCTTAGTGGGCCGGAAGCCGGAATTGTGGCCGTGGACACGAACCCCAGTCCGCGATAAGACTAACGTCGAACGAATTGTCTCAGGATGGCGACGACTAGGCCACAAGCCGGCAACAGCCCGGCGATTGACGCCGGGTCAGTCGAGCCAGAACCCGAGGTCGCGGCCGCACCTGCCGTGATGTCGGTGCAGGAGGTGAGCCCATGGGTGGTGTCTGGCGGCGGGACCAGACGGACTACCTGACCGACGCGCTGTCACAGCTCGCAGGCTGGACGCGGGACCTACGGGGCCTGCGCCGAACATTGAGCCTCGACGAGTCGCAGCACCGGGAGCTGGCCGAGCACATCACGGTATACGCCGACGCCGCGCAGCTGCGCGCCCAGGTCCAGCGGGCCGACGGCTGTACGCAGATCCAGCTCTGTACGCCCGACGGCGAGGACTCCCTCACCGCCGCCGAAGTCTCGCTGGCCGCCCGCATCGAGGCGGCGTACGGGGAGATCACGAAGCGCTGACCTGCCCGTTGCCTGATTGCCCGTTGCCGGCCTGACCGCCACCCAGCGCCCCGGGCTGGAACTCTTCGGCTTGCAGCTGCCGCGGTGCCAGTTCGATGACGGCGAGTTCTGGCAGCGGCGTACCGGCCACGCCCAGATCCGCCAGCTGGCGAGCGGTCACCAGAGTCTGCCGCTCCAGCGACCCGATGGTGGCGTTGTACGCGTCGACCGATCCCTTCAGCGAATTGCCCAGCCTCGTCAGGTGGCCGCCGAGCGTACCGAGCCGGTTGTAGAGCCGCTTCGCCAACTCCTGCACCTTCACCGCGTCGCGGGCGAGCGCTTCCGAGCGCCACGCGTACGCCACTGTGCGGAGCAACGCCACGAGCGTGGCCGGCGTGGCCAGCACGATATCGCGGGTGAACGCGTACTCCAGCAGGGTCGGGTCGCGTTGCAGCGCCGCGTCGAGGAACGGGTCGGCCGGCACGAAGAGGACCACGAACTCCGGCGACTGGGCGAACGCCTGCCAGTACGACTTCGCCGATAGGGCGTCCACATGCGACCGTAACGCCCGAGCGTGCGCGTCGAGGTGAATGTCGCGCTGCCGAGCGTCGCGGGCCTCCATCGCGGTCAGGTACGCCTCAAACGGCGCCTTGGCGTCGACCACCACCGACCGGCCGCCGTAGAGCTGGACGACGAGGTCGGGCCGCACGACTGCGCCGTCGAGTTCGCTCGTCACCTGTTCGGTGAAGTCGCAGTGCTCCAGCATTCCGGCCGCTTCGACGATGCGGCGCAGCTGATGCTCGCCCCAGCGGCCGCGTACCTGCGGTGCACGGAGTGCCGCGACCAGCTGGCTCGTCTCGGTACGCAGTGACGACGACACGTCCGCCACCGATTGCAGCTCGGTACGCAATGTGGCGTACGCGTCGACGCGCTCCTTCTCCAGCAGGGAAACCTGATCCTCGTAGCGCCGCAGGGTGTCATGCAGGGGCGCGATGGCGCGGGCGACCGCTTCGTGCGACTGCACCGTGGCTTCGTAGGTCAGGGCTCGCATCGACTGCTCCAGGCGGGCCTCGCCGGCCTGGGTGGCGTCGAGCGTCGTCCGCAGCGTGGCGATCTCGGTGGCGGCCCGGCTGTGGGCGGCGAACCAGCCGAGGGCGCCACCCACAGCCAGACAGATGAGGGCGATCGCCACGGTCTCCACGCCCGGAGGATAACCGTGCGTCGCTCACATACCGAGCAGGAACACACCCTCACCGGCCGAGACAGCGGGGCAACGCAGGCGTCAGCGGCGCGGTTAGCGGCGGCGGACGATGCGTACGCGGTCGGCGTGGTCGAGGCGGTAGCCGAAGCCGTGGACGGTCGAGATCGTGGGTCCGTAGCCGGCCAGCTTCACGCGGATCCGGCGAATGTGCACGTCGACCGTCCGCTCGCCGCTGAACTCGTGCCCCCACACCGACCGCAGCAGCTGGCGCCGCGTGAAGCAGATGCCGGCATGGTCGCTGAGGTGGAGCAAGAGGTCGAACTCCCGGCGGGTGAACCGGATCGGCACGTCGAGAAGGCTGGAGGTCCGGGCGTCGACGTTCAGGTCAAGCTCAGCTGACTGCACTCCTGGCTCTTCACGCAAGCGTTCATCACTCCGAGTACGCGAGGCGGCGAGTGTGCTCATACCGCTGAGCTTAATTATACATTTCCTATCTGTCTAGTAGGCTTCTACCGAGACCCTTCATGAGCCAGCAACAAGCGCTTCACCGGCAGGCCCCACCGGTAGCCGCCCAGCGAACCGTCCAGCCGCAGAACGCGGTGGCACGGAACGAAGAGCGCGACCGCATTGCGAGCACAGGCACTGGCGGCGGCCCGGATCGCGGCGGGATTGCCGGCGCGGTCGGCGTACTCGGTGTAGGTGATGGGCTCGTGGACGCCGCGCAGCACCTCCCACGCGTGTTGCAGGAACGGGCCGCTGCGCTGGCGTACGCCCACCGCGTCGATCGCCTTCACGTCACCGCCGAAGTACGCCTCCACCGCCGCCCGGATGGGCGCGGGATCGGCTCGGCCCGGCGACCTTAGCGACGGATGGATGAGCGCCGTCAACTTATCGAAGTCGGTGGTGAAGCCCGCCGCCAGAACGGTGGCACCGTCGGCGATGACAGCGAACGGCCCAGCCGGAGTGTCCACAGTAAACATTCGAGAAACCTTTCGTCCCAAGGAAGCCCTGTCAAGGAATCGCGCGCCACAGTCGCAGCTGCGCGTACGAGCGCCAGGGCCGCCAGCGCTCGGCATGAGCGGTCAGCTCGGCGGGGTCGGTCGGCAACCCGAGCGCGGCCGCGCCGTGCCGCGTACCCAGGTCGGTCGGGAGCAGGACATCGGGGTCGCCCAGCGCCCGCATCAGGATGTAATCGGCCGTCCACGGCCCGACGCCGGGCAGCTCCAGCAGCGCCGCGCGGGTCTGCTCCCGGTCGGCACCCGGCGACAAGTCGAGGTCGGCGCGAGCCAACGCCCGCAATGTCTCGCGCCGCCGCACCGGCATCGCGAACGCCTCGTCGGGCAGCTCCAGCAGCTCATCCGGCGCCGGAAACAAGTCGCCCCGGCACAGCTTGGCCAGCACCGTACGCGCCCCCGCGACACTGATCTGCTGGCCGACGACGGCCCGCACCGCGGCCTCGAAACCATCCAGGGCACGCGGCAGGCGTACCCCTGGATGGGCGTGAATCTGCGCGGACAGCGCCGGATCGGCGGCGAGTGCGGCGTCCACGGCCTGCGGATCCGCGTCGAGATCGAGCAGGCGGCGCAGCCGCGCCACCGCGGGCGCCAGGTCCCGCGCATCCGCCAGCCGCAGCGTCGCCGCGACCGCCCCGTCACCCGGCGCGACCTCCATCTCCGCGCGGCCGTGCGGCAGCCGCACATTCCGGTGGTACGCCCACCCGTCGTACGCCTCGATGGGCGTGACCGCCCGCGTGCCCAGGAACGCCAGGATCCCGGCCAGATCGAGCGGTGGGCGGTAGCTGAGCCGCAGCTTGATCTCGCCGGACGTGGCCGGACCCGGCCGGCGCAGCTGCGACGGCGGGCAGCCGTAGACTTCCAGGATCGTGTCGTTGAACTGGCGTACGCTGCCGAACCCGGCCGCGAACGCGATCTCGGCCAGCCCCATCGCGGTCGACTCGATCAGCGTTCGCGCCGTCTGCGCACGCTGCGTACGCGCCAGGGCCAGCGGGCCGGCGCCCAGTTCGGTGGTGAGCAGGCGGTGCAACTGGCGCTCGGAATAGCCCAACCGCGCCGCCAACCCCGGTACGCCCTCGCGGTCGACCAGGCCGTCGCTGATGTGGCGCATCGCCCTCGCGGTCACGTCCTTACGCACGTCCCACTGCGGCGAGCCGGGCGCCGCCGCGGGCAGGCAGCGCCGGCAGGCGCGAAAGCCCGCTCGGGCGGCCGCGGCCGCGCTCGGGTAGAACGTGACGTTCTCCAGTTTCGGCGTACGCGCGGGGCAGCTCGGACGGCAAAAGATCCCAGTCGACTTCACGCCGACCCAGAACACGCCGTCGAAGCGGCGATCCCGGCCTGCCATCGCGGCGTAGTACGTCTTGGTGTCGAGCACGGTTCCGAGTCTGCCCGCCGTTCGGGGCCGGTCGCTAGCGGAAAACGGACGTGGCCGTCACCACCTGCTTCGCGCTGCCCCCCGGGGTCCAGCGCCCATGATCCCTGATCCAACCGGGATCATGGGCGGACCGTAGACTGGGCCGGTGAGTCTCACCATCGGCATCGTCGGCCTGCCCAACGTCGGCAAGAGCACCCTTTTCAACGCGCTGACCAGCAACGACGTGCTCGCTGCGAACTATCCGTTCGCCACCATCGAGCCCAACGTCGGCGTCGTCGGCCTCCCCGACAAGCGCCTGGACCGGCTGGCCGAGATTCACACCTCGCAGAAGATCGTTCCCGCGCCGGTATCGTTCGTCGACATCGCCGGCCTCGTCCGCGGCGCCTCCAAGGGCCAGGGCCGAGGCAACGCGTTCCTGGCCAACATCCGCGACGCCAGCGCGATCTGCCAAGTCGTACGCGCCTTCAGCGACCCCAACGTCGTCCACGTCGACGGCAAGATCTCGCCCAAGGACGACATCGAGACGATCAACACCGAGCTGATCCTCGCCGACCTCGGCACGCTGGACCGGGCGTTGCCGCGGCTGGAGAAGGAAGCGCGTACGCGCAAGGAGCGCGTGCCGGCGTTCACTGCGGCGAAAGCGGCGGCGGATCTGCTCAACGGCGGGACCACGCTGTTCGAGGGCGCGGCCAAGGCCGGCATCGACAGCGCCGGACTGGCCGAACTGCACCTGCTGACGGCTAAGCCGTTCCTCTACGTGTTCAACGTCGACGAGGCCGAACTCGCCAACGCCGCGTTCCTCGACGAGCTGCGTGCACTCGTCGCACCGGCCGAGGCGGTCTTCATGGACGCCAAGATCGAATCCGAGCTGATCGGGCTCGACGAGGACGAGAAGCGCGAGCTGCTGTCCGCCATCGGCCAGGACGAGCCCGGCCTCGACCAGCTCATCCGCGTCGGCTTCCGGACCCTCGGCCTGCAGACGTACCTGACCGCCGGGCCGAAGGAGACGCGCGCCTGGACCATCCCGGTCGGCGCGACCGCTCCCGAGGCGGCCGGTGTCATCCACACCGACTTCCAGCGCGGCTTCATCAAGGCCGAGATCGTCTCGTACGCCGACCTCGACGCGGCCGGCTCGATGGCCGCGGCCCGCGCCGCCGGCAAAGTACGCATCGAAGGCAAGGACTACATCATGCAAGACGGCGACGTCGTCGAGTTCCGCTTCAACGTCTGACGCGCCAGGCGGCGGGAAGGCCGCGACCGGCGCGCATACCACACCGCGTCAGAGCACGGACGTGGCGTGCCGCGCGGCAGCTTTCGCGCTGGCCCGAGGAGACCGCGCAGCGATCCCGCCGGGCGCGCCAGAGTTGCTGCGAGGGACCACCGCGGACCGGCGAATATGAGCAACAGCGACGTCAGCGACCGCCTTGAGCCGCCGCCTTCATGTCGCGCTTGAGCTCCTGCGGCAGCGAGAAGACGAGCCGCTCCTCGGCGGCGAGAACCTCCTCGACGTCCGCGAAGCCGTGCGCGGCGAGGTGGGCGAGGACGTCGCGGACGAGGTCCTCGGGGACGCTGGCGCCCGAGGACAGGCCGACGGTGGTCGCGCCCTCCAGCCACTCGTCCTGGATCTCGTGCGCGAAGTCGACGAGGTATCCGGCGCGGGCACCGGCGTCGACCGCGACCTCGACGAGGCGGACGGAGTTCGAGGAGTTGCGCGAGCCGACGACGATCACGACGTCGCACTCCGGCGCGATCTGCTTCACCACGTGCTGGCGGTTCTGCGTCGCGTAGCAGATGTCGTCGCTGGGCGGCGACTGGAGCAGGGGCAGCTTCTGCTTGAGGCGCGCGACCGTCTCCAGCGTCTCGTCGACGCTGAGCGTGGTCTGCGACAGCCAGACGACCTTCTCGGGGTCGCGTACGGTCACCTTGTCGACGCCGTCGGGGCCGTCGACGAGCTGGATGTGGGCGGGTGCCTCGCCGGCCGTGCCGATGACCTCCTCGTGGCCCTCGTGGCCGATGAGCAGGATGTCGTAGTCCTCGGCGGCGAACCGGCGGGCCTCGTGGTGGACCTTGGTGACCAGCGGGCAGGTCGCGTCGATGGCCCGCAGGTTGCGCTGCTTGGCCTCCTCGTAGACGACTGGAGCCACGCCGTGCGCGGAGAAGATGACGGTCGCACCCTCGGGTACCTCGTCGTTCTCCTCGACGAAGATCGCGCCGCGCTGTTCCAGCTCGCTGACCACGTGCTTGTTGTGCACGATCTGCTTGCGGACGTAGATCGGCGCACCGTAGGTCTCCAGCGCCCGTTCGACGGTCTGCACGGCGCGGTCGACCCCGGCGCAGTAGCCACGGGGCTTGGCGAGCAGGACACGCTTGCGAACTGTTGTCACCCGTTCAGCTTAGTCTGTGCTTCGTGACGAGCAGTCCCGAGGAACCGTGGCCCGTGCGGCGTGTGAGCCACAACATAGGCCAGTGGATCAGCCGGCTGGGGTGGCTGTGGATCGACGGCCAGATCGCTCAGATCAGCCGCCGGCCGGGTGCGAGCACGGTGTTTCTCACGCTCCGCGACCCCTCGGCCGACCTCAGCCTCACCGTCACCGCGCCCCGCGACGTGGTCGATCCGGCTCTGTCCGACGGCGCCCGCGTGATCGTCCATGCCAAACCTGAGTGGTACGCCACCCGCGGAACGCTGTCGCTGCGAGCCGACGAGATCCGGCAGATGGGTGAGGGAGAACTCAAGGCGCGCATCGAGCGGCTGCGCAAGTTGCTGGAGGCCGAAGGGCTGTTCGATCCCCGGCGCAAACGCCGACCGCCGTTCCTGCCCCACCGCATCGGACTCATAACCGGCCGGGCCAGTGCCGCCGAGCGTGATGTGTTGAGCAACACACGCCGCCGCTGGCCGGCCATCGATTTCCGGGTCGAGAACGTCGCCGTGCAGGGCGTCAACGCCGTACCGGAGATCCTGGACGCGCTGCGCGTACTCGACCGGGACGAGTCGGTCGACGTGATCATCCTCGCTCGCGGCGGCGGCTCGTTCGAAGACCTGCTGCCCTTCTCCGACGAGGCCCTGTGCCGGGCGGTGTTCGCCTGCCGTACGCCGGTGATCTCGGCAATCGGCCACGAACCGGACACCCCGCTGGTGGATTACGTTGCCGACCTGCGGGCTTCCACCCCGACCGATGCGGCCAAGCGAGTCGTGCCCGACCTCGCCGAGGAGGAGCACCTGATCCGCGTCGCTCGGGGGCGGCTCGACCGCGCCGTGCGTAACCGGCTCGATCGCGAGCAGCATCGGCTCGACGCGATCCGGTCGCGACCGAGCATGGCCCGGCCGACGGCGCTGCTCGACCGGCTCGGCGAGGACATCGCGGCCGGCGTTGCCCGACTGCGGCGTACGCTCGACCACCGGTTGGCGCGGGCGGATGCCGAGCTGTCCCACACGGTCGCCCGGCTGCGGGCACTGTCGCCGTCGGCCACGCTGGCCCGTGGCTACGCCATCGTCCAGACCCCGGATGGTCACGTCCTGCGCAGCAGCGAAGAAGTGAACGTGGGCGACGCGCTGCGGGTACGCCTCGGCGACGGAACGCTGGACGTTACGGTGAGCGCATGACGGAGGAGCTGAGCTACGAGCAGGCCCGTGCGGAGCTGGCCGCGGTCGTGGAGAAGCTGGAGGCGGGCGGCGCCACGCTGGAGGAGTCGCTGGCTCTCTGGGAGCGAGGCGAGCAGCTCGCGGCCATCTGCCAGAAGTGGCTCGACAACGCGCGAGCGCGGCTCGACGCGGCTCGCGCCGAGCCAGCATCGTGACGCCTCCTACGTGACGCCTCCTACGTGACGTTTACTTCGTAACGGCTTCGGCGAGGGTCGCCAACCCGTCCGTTCCGACCGCGCCGACCAGGATGATCGTGGTCGCACCTTCGGTACGCGTCAGCGCCGAGAGGCCGTCGCGAGCCGCCCAGCCCGACCACGTACGCCCACCAGCCGAGAAGTCGCCGGTAGGCCGGGCGTCGGCACCCAGTTCCCGGGCAACGAGCCCGGCTGCCGTTCCCTGAACCAGCTGCGCGCCCTTGTCCTTAGGGTCCAGATAACCGATGCGCAGTACGCCGCTGTCGAACCGAGCGCTGACGATCTTCCAGTCGGCGGGTGCGGTGCCGGCCGGGATCGGCTGCATGCTCGCCCGCGCCGCGCCCTGGAGGGCGAGTTGGGGGTCGACCGTGGCGGTCGTCGTGTCGCCGTAGAAGAAGCGGCCGATCAGGATGATGAGCAGGATCGGGAGCAGGAGTACGCCCAGCGACAGCGCCATGTCCCGGGGACGCCGGATCCGCCGGGCGTCGGCCGCTGTCGGCTCGCCGGAAGCCGCAGTCGGCTCGCCGGACTGCGAAGCACTGGCGGACAGGTCAGGGCTGGTAGTCACCCGCTAAGTATGGCGTAGTGCCGGCACACGCCCGGCGCGTGGCCGGCCATCCCCCGCACGGCGCGGCCTGCGATTCTGCGTACCCGAACGGGCGTTAACCCCCGGCCCGTGTGAGGATTGCGGAATGGCTGGCACGCGTACACCCCAAGATCTTGACCGGAACCTGGCCCTGGACCTGGTCCGGGTGACCGAGGCCGCGGCCATGTCCGCGGGCCGCTGGGTGGGGCGGGGCGACAAGGAGGGCGGCGACGGCGCCGCGGTCGACGCGATGCGCCGGCTGATCAACTCGATCCCGATGCGCGGTGTCGTGGTCATCGGCGAGGGTGAGAAGGACAACGCGCCGATGCTCTACAACGGCGAGCACGTCGGCGACGGCACCGGGCCGGAGGTGGACGTCGCGGTCGACCCGATCGACGGAACCACGCTCATGAGCAAGGGCATGCCCAACGCGCTGGCCGTCCTCGCGGTCGCCGAGCGGGGCGCGATGTTCGACCCGAGCGCGGTCTTCTACATGGAGAAGCTGGCCGTCGGGCCGGACTGCGCCGGCGTGGTGGACATCAACGCCGGTGTGACGGAGAACCTGCACCGCATCGCGAAGGTCAAGAAGTCGAGCGTCTCCGACGTGACCGTGTGCATCCTCGACCGGCCCCGCCACGAACAGCTGATCCAGGAGGTACGCCAGACCGGGGCGCGGATCCGTTTCATCACCGACGGCGACATCGCCGGTGCGATCAGCGCCGCCCGGGAAGGCTCCGATGTGGACGTTCTCATGGGCATCGGTGGTACGCCCGAAGGCATCACGGCCGCGTGCGCGCTGAAGTGCCTCGGCGGGGAGTTGCAGGCGAAGCTGTGGCCGCGCGATGACGCCGAGCGCGAGAAGGCCTTGGGCGCCGGGCACGATCTGGAGCGCGTACTCACCACCGAGGACCTGGTACGCGGCGAGAACGTCTTCTTCGTAGCGACCGGTGTCACCTCGGGCGATCTGCTGCGCGGTGTGCGGTACCGGTCGGGGTCCGCGTACACGCAGTCGCTGGTGATGCGGTCGAAGTCGGGAACGATCCGGGTCATCGACTCGTACCACCGCCTGGAGAAGATCAGCCTCTACTCGGTCGTGGACTTCGACGGCCGGCCCCTGGGCGACGGCGAAACCGGTGACGCCACCGTTCCCCTGTGAGTACGGCCGGCCGCGCCGCAGGCGTCGCGCTCGCCGTCTTCGGCGGCACCATGGTGTCGCTCCAGAGCCGCATCAACGGTGAGCTAGCCGCCCGGGTCCACAGTGGAATATTCGCGGCCGTCATCTCGTTCGGTTCCGGCCTGCTGATCCTGGCCGTGGCGGTCGGCGTGTTCCGCCGGGCCCGCGCCGGCCTGTCCCGCGTGAAAGCGTTGCTCAGCCAGGGCCGGCTGCGCTGGTGGGAGTGCATCGGCGGAGCCTGCGGCGCGCTCGTCGTGGCCAGCCAGGGCCTCACCGTGGGCGCGCTCGGCGTATCGGTCTTCATCGTCGCGCTCGTGGCCGGGCAGTCGGTCAGCAGCCTGTTCGTCGACCGCGCCGGCCTGGCCCCCGGCGGCCGGCGGCCGATCACACCCACCCGCACCGCCGGCACCGTGCTCACCGTCGTCGCCGTCGTGATCGCTGTCTCCACGCATATGGGTACGCCCACCACGCTGGCCCTGGCCGTCCTGCCGCTGCTGGGCGGGGCGGCATCTGCTTGGCAGAGCGCCATGAACGGCCGGGTACGCCAGGCGTCCGGTGGCGTACTCCCGACGACGTTCATCAATTTCGTCGTCGGCACGACCGCCTTGGTCATCGCGTTCGTCCTCTGGGGCGCACCGTTCGCGCCGCTTCCTCCGCAGGCGTGGCTGTACGTCGGCGGGATCCTCGGCATGAGCTTCATCGGCATCGCGGTCGCCGTCGTGCGGCACATCGGCGTACTCCTGCTCGGTCTGGCGATGATCGCGGGGCAGGTCGCCGGGGCGGTCGCCATTGACGCGCTCGTGCCCGGCGGCGCGGGTACGCCCACCGCCGCGACGCTCACCGGAGCGGCTCTGACGCTCGTCGCCGTCGCGATCGCCACCTGGACCCCCCGCCGCTCCTGACCGTCCAAGATCCCGCCCGCTCCGTGGTCTGGGACGGGGACGGGGACGGGGGCGGTTGCCGGAGAGCAGTGCTCTGATACGTTGTGGACCATGAGCGCTGCGAACGTCCGGACCCGCGTCCGCGCTGAGATGATCGCCGAGATCAAGGCGGTGGCCAAGCGGCACCTCGCCACCGACGGCGCCAATCTGTCGCTGCGAGCGGTCACACGCGACATGGGCATGGTCTCGTCGGCCGTCTACCGCTACTACGCCAGCCGCGACGAGCTGCTCACCGCGCTCATCATCGACGCGTACGACGACCTCGGCGACGCCGTCGACAAGGCCGAGGGCGCGGTCGACCGCAATGACCACAGAGGACGGTGGATCGCCGTCGGCCGGGAGATGCGGTCCTGGGCCGCCGCCCATCCACCGGAGTACGCCCTCCTCTTCGGTGCACCGGTCCCCGGCTACCAGGCACCGCAGGAGACCGTCGAGCCCGGGATGCGCCCGTTGCGCGTCGTGGCGGCGATCCTGCGTGACGCCGTGGCGGCCGGAGCACTGCGCCCGACACCGGGCGAACGATTGCCGCGTACGACTCGCGAAGAGATGGCCCGGCTGCGCGACGAGCTTTTCCCCGGCCTGCCGGAGCCGATCGTGTTCCGGGCGGTCACCGCGTGGTCGATGCTGTTCGGCTCGATCAGCTTCGAGATGTTCCACCGCTATGGTCCGGTGCTCGCCGACCCGGCCGCGATCCTGGAGCACCAGCTGACCGAGATGGCCGACTACCTCGGCCTGCGCTGAGCCCTCTTACGCGTGCGCAGTCGCGGCCTCGACCGGGCGATAGGCGAGCGTCGCGGCGCGCAAGGCGTCATCGGCGGGCGTCGGCGAGAGCCCGAACGTCTGCTCGGTGAGCCGGGAGTCCAGTTCGAATGGCCGCGTGAACTGGTAGTGCATCTCTCGCATGGCGCGCAGCTGGCGGTTGAAGACGCCGGTGGCCCAGAAGGCGGCGTACGGAACCCGGGTCAGTTTCGGCTTGCGGGCACCGACCAGCTCCGCGGCCCGGCCGGCGGCCTCGCGAGCCGATATCGGTGGCGGGGTCGGCACGTGCCACGGCTTTCCCCAGGCCCGTTCGTCGGTGGCGATGGCCACCAGCGTCGCGGCGGCATCGTCCACATAGGTCCATGAGTGGGGCGCATCCGGATCCCCCAGCCAGAACGGCCGGCCGCCGGTCGCGATGCGGCTCAGCACCACGGTGTCCAGAACGGACATCTCCCGGGCGCCCACGTAATCACTGGCACGCGCCTCCGTCATGCGGATCCGCCCGGCGTCGTGCAATTCCTTGGCATCACGCCACATCCGGGCCCGGATCCAGCCCTTGACGGTGGTCGGGCGGAAGGGTGTGTCCTCGCGCATCGGCTCGCTGATCTGGCCGTACCCGTAGAGGTTGCTCATCGTGACGAGGACGGCGCCGGAGACCTCGGCCGCGTGCAGCAACGCGTTCGCGATCGGCGGCCACATCGTGGCCCAGGCGAAGTACTGCTGCGGGTTGGCGCAGTTGTACAACGCGTCCGCGCCCGCGGCGATCTCGGCCAGCCGCGGGCCGTCGGACGCGTCGGCGGCGATGCCGGTCGCGCCTTCGACGGGCGTACCGCGGCGGCTGACGACCGCGACCTCGTGACCGGCCGCCACCAGCCGGCGGGCCGTGCCCGCACCGATCGTGCCCGCGCCTACCACGACGTGCTTGCCCATGCGGCGCACCCTACTCGGCCCGGTCGCGCGGCACTGCGCGCTACCCGACAGATCACCGTCCTCGCGGGATTGATCATGAGCTTACGGGGTCGACACGCCGCTAGGCAGCACCCCAAGTTCATGATCAACACGAAAGGTCAATCGGCGGAGCCGCCGGAGGAGTGGCCGGGGAACAGGTGCGCCTCGGGGTTGATGATGACGGCGGCGTTGTTGACCGCGGTCGCCGCTTCGCCGAAACCGGTCGCGATGAGGCGTACCTTGCCCGGGTACTCGATGATGTCGCCGGCGGCGAAGACCCGGTGCAGGTTGGTGGCCATCGTCGAGTCGACGAGGATGTGGCGCTTGTCGAGCTTCAGACCCCACTGGCTGAGCGGCCCGAGGTCGGCGGTGAAGCCGAGGGCGGCCACGATGACGTCGGCGGGGCGTACGCTCACACCGTCCGGCGCGGATATCTCGACCGCTTCGACCGCACCGTTGCCGACGATCTTCGTCACCTGGGCGTTGACGACGATGTCGACCGGCAGGGCGCGTACGCGGTCCACAGTGGCGGCATGGGCGCGGAACTTGTCGCGCCGGTGCACGAGCGTGACGCTGGCGGCCATGTCGGCGAGGGCGAAGGCCCAGTCGAAGGCGGAGTCTCCGCCGCCGACGATGACGACGTGCTTGCCGGCCAGGTCATCGAGGTGGGGTACGAAGTAGAGGATGCCGTCCCCGGCGAAGGTGTCGGCGGCGGGCAGCGGGCGGGGCTTGAACGAGCCCATTCCGCCGGTGATGATGACCGCACCGCAGGTGTACGCCTCACCCGAAGTAAGCGCGAGGACCGGCTTTTCATCCATAAAGGACAGATCCTGGGCCTGTACGCCCAGCCGGTACGCCGGGCTGAACGTGTTGGCCTGCTCCACGAGCCCGGCCACGAGCTCGCGGCCGCGTACGGCGGGGAAGCCGGCGACATCGAAGATCAGCTTCTCCGGATACATGGCGGTGATCTGGCCACCGGGCTCGGGCAACGCGTCCACGATGACGGTCGACAGACCCCGGAATCCGGCGTAGTAGGCGGCGAACAGTCCGGTCGGGCCGGCCCCGATGATCGCCACATCGATGTCGCTCATATGGGAAAAGGTATTGCTTGTACGGTCCGAAGAGAAGGCCTATCGCAAGTCCTCGACGGCCCTGCGGATGTCGGCGGCGAAGTGGGACACCCGCGTATAGACACCGGGATACTCCTCCGCGGGAAGCGAATATAACGGACAAAACCGCCCAGACCCGGGAGGTCAGGCCCAGTCCTTACGCGCGGCATGCCAGCCGAGCTGCACCCGGGTGTCCACCCCGGCCAGGTCCATAAGGTGGCGGATGCGCCGCTGCACGGTCCGCGCCGACAGCGCCAGGCTGCTCGCGATCGCGTGGTCGGTCAGACCGGACAGCAGCAGCATCAGGATGCGCTGGTCCAGCTCCTCCAGCGGCGATCCGGCGCCGATGCCGCGTACCGGCTGCCCGCGCCGCCACACCTCGTCGAACAGCGCGATCATCGAGTCCAGCACGCCGCTCGCGTGCACCAGCACGGACGCGGGCGCGGTGTTCTGCTCGCTCAACAGCGGCAGCATGCCCAGCTCGCGGTCCGCGATGATCATTTTGATGGGTACGCGGTCCACGATGCGTACCTCTTCGCCCTCGTCGAGCGCCTGGGCCAGGATGTCGGTGCCGCCCGGATGCTCCAGGAACTCGCGGTCGACGAGGACGCGATAGCGTACGCCGCGCGCCATGCTCGGCTGTTCGGCGACGTTCTCCCCCGGCGGCACCACGATCGCGTTCGGCACGACCATCGAGCGCACCTCGTGCTTGGCGGCGTGCTGCACCTGCGCGAAGCGATGGCGTACGGCGTCGGCGCCCGTGATGACCTCGATGACGTCGGCGGCCGTACGCCCGATAGTGGCCAGCCGGTGCGCCTCGGCCAGCGCCACCAGCTCCATTTCGACCGTACGCAGCTCATCGCGGCGGCCACGCAGCAACGCACCCAGCGCCACGGCCGGTGGCGCCACGGCGTACCCATGATCAGTGGAGATGATGAGGCCGCGATCCGTGAGGGACAGCAGCAGTCCGGCGACGACGGCGGCCGGGAGACCGCTACGGTCCTGAAGCTGGGGCGCGGCGACCGGGCCGGGCAGCGTGACCAGGACGCGGTAGAGGCGTTCCTCCTCACCGGCCAGGCCCAGCGCGCTCAGCATGGCCGAACGATACGAAGCCGGGCCCGCCAGGTGCACGCCTGGGGGCCCGGCTGTGATTGTTCTGTTATCCCAGGCCGTAGGCCCGGATGATCTCCTGCTGGATGGCGTAGCCGGCATCCGTCGACGCCGACGCCCGCACCGACAGGAAGCCGCCGGCCCGCGACGGTACGGTCACATCCGCCTGCCACCAACCGTTTGAGCCCTTGCGCAGGGTCACCTTCTGCCACGACTGCCCGTCGTTGTACGAGATGTCGAGGCTGATCGCCGACACCTTGCCGATGCCGGTGCCGCCGGGCTGCGAGCCCGCCTTCACCGCCAGGCGCTGCCTACCGGGCTTCGCGTCGCCCCGCAGATCGGTGTCCAGCTGGTAGTCCAGCTGCATCAGCGGCACCATGGTCCACCGGTCATCGGGCGTGGTGTCCGAGAAGAACTTCCACTCGGTGTGCGTACGCGTGCTCAGCCGCCAGGTCTCCGCCGGCCGCGAAGCGTCGAGCACCAAGCGGTACGGCAAGCGGCCGGGCGATACCTCGACGTACTGCAGATCCGAGCTCAGGTCGTTCTCGCGCAGGAGCGTGTCGCCCTGGTAGAGCTTGACCGCCTCGGGCACCGAGCCCCAGTCCATGAGCGCGCCGTGGGCGACGGCCGTTCCCGATGGAGTCCACGTCAGCGGGTGAAGGGTCAGGTAATCCCCGCTCCGCTCGTTGGCCACCGCGAAGGTGCGGTTGAACGCCGGGCGTACCGCCGGTGCGAACCAGTCCTGCCGGGTCACCGAGCCCTTGGCGTAGCTGCGGGCCTCCGCGACGTCGGTCCAGATGCCCTGGACGTGCACCTCCGTCCACGAGGTGTCCGGCGTGACCCACTCGGTGCGCGTACCCGGGTACCACTCCCGCTCCAGGAAGGTGCCGATCGGACCGAGCGTGGAGTCGTTGCGGATGCCGCCGCCCTCCTCGGAACCGACCGCCTTGTAGTAGCGGGCGTCGATGCGCGCGAGATCGGACTGCTTCGGGTGGAACACCACCGGACGGTCCGGCACCGTGTCCCACAGGGTCCGGCCCAGGTCATAGGTGAAGCTCGCGTACGGCACCTGGGTCACGGTGAACGGCAGCACACCGGACCTGGCCAGGCCGATCAGCACCTGACCCGCGTCGCGGTGGACGGTGGCGATCGGCAGTGACGGGCTGTCGTAAACCTCGTTCAGGATGCCCACGCCGTCGTTCACCACGACCAGCGCCTTGGCCCCGGCCGCCGTCGCCGCGGCGACCCGGTCCGCGGTGGTCACCGCATCGCTGCGCGTGACGACTACGAGCTTCCCCTTCGCCTTGATCTTGTTGTACGCCGACGGCGAGCCGTCACCGGCGTACACGGCTGTGAGGATGGACTTGCCGGCCGTCAGCGTGGCACCGGGCTGGGCGGTCGCGTCGAAGCGCACCAGGCCGCCGAGCGTACTGATCTCGAACATCCGCTCGCCCTGGCGCCATTGCAGCTCCATGTCGATCGCTCCGGCCGGGTACGCCGTCGTCGGCGAGATGTAGATGTCGTCGTACCAGATCGGGATCTGATCGAAGACCCGCCGCCGCATGCCGTCGCCGTAATCGATCACGTAGTCGATCGTGCGGCGTCGGTCCTCCACCCGTTGCGGCGCAGCGATGTCGACGCGTAGTGCCTTACTCGCGTCCAGCGACACCACGGTGTTCTTGTTCAGCTCGATGCGCGGCGCGATCAGCTCGGCGCTGCCGCGCGAATCCGGCTTCTCGCCCGCAACGTCCAGCGTCATCCAGGCGCTGAACTTGCCCGGCGGCAGCCGCAGGGTCCGCTCACCGTCGACGTTGACCAGGTATGGGCCCCAGAAGTCACCGGCCATCTCGTAGACGACGGTGCCGGACGCCGGCTGGCCGTCCCGGCCGGTCAGCTTGAACGTGAGGTCGTAGCGCTCGTCCTCCTTGATGAACGCCAGCGACGTCCGCGTGACCGGTGCTCCGGTCGCGGCATCGGTGCCGACGAGCCAGCCACCGTGGCGGCCGAACTCGGCACCGCTGGGGTCGCCCACGACGTCGACGGTGGCGGTGCCGCCGGCCGCGACGGTCACCGAGGATGCGGCGACGCTGAACCGCTCGCTCGTGGTCGCGAGGTTGAGCGTGGTCGCGGCGGCGCCGGTGTTGGTGAACGTGACGGTCTTCGTGACCGGGCCCTGGCTCGGGCTGTCTGGCCACGTGAAGTTGCCGAACAGGACCGGACCGCTGGCGCTCACGGTCGACTTGACGGCCGCGGCCACGTCGAGGCGGCCGGTGCCGACCTCGTAGGGCGAGTACCAGTCGGCCAGGCCCTTGGCCGTGCTCGTCAGGTTCGCCTTGAGCTGCGGCCCGGTCCAGCCGGGGTGGCGCTGCTTGAGGATCGCCGCCGAGCCGGCCACGTGCGGCGTGGCCATCGACGTACCGGAGATCGACCAGTACATGCCCTCGCCCTGGGCCGGGTCCTGCTGCTGCGAGCGGGCGGCCGTGATGTCCACACCGGGCGCGGTGATGTCCGGCTTGATGCCGCCGGTCTTGATCTGCGGGCCAGTGCTGGAGAAGTACGCGAGATTGTCCTGCTTGTCGACCGCGCCGACGGTCAGCGCCGAAGCCGCCGCGCCGGGCGAGCCGATCGTCTCCGGACCGGCGTTGCCCGAGGCGATGACGAAGAGCGTGCCGTATTGAGCCGACAGCGCGTCGACCGCCGCCGACATCGGGTCGGTGCCGTCGGACGGCGTCGGGTCGCCGAGGCTCATGTTCACAATGGACGCTCCGGACTCGGCCGCCCACTGCATGCCCGCGATGATCCACGAGTCCGCGCCGAAGCCCTGGTTGCTGAGCACCTTGCCGACGATCAGGTCGGCGCCGGGCGCGACGCCCTTGTAAGTGCCGCCGGACGCCGCGCCGGTGCCGACGATCGTCGAGGCGACGTGCGTACCGTGGCCGTTGAGGTCGGACGTGTCCTCGCCGGGCACGAAGCTGACCTTCTCGTCGATCTGGTCCACGAGGTCGGGGTGGGTCGCGTCCACGCCGGTGTCGAGCACGGCGACCTTGACGCCGTCGCCGTCGTAGCCGGCCGCCCACGCCTCGGGCGCACCGATCTGCGGCACGCTGTCGGCGAGGCTGACCTTCACCCGGCCGTCCAGCCACACCTTCGCCACACCGGCACCGAGCACCGGCGTGGTCCGCGCCGTGGCCGTCTCCGGGGCGATGGTCTTCCAGAACGTCCGGCTCTGTTTCTTGTCGGCGGTGAGCGCGGCCGCACCGATCGACGCGAACCTACGGCCGAGCTTGCTGCCCTTCGGCGCGGTCGGCGCCGACCGCGTCTTCGTGGGCGTGTACGTGGCGATCAGGGGTACGCCCGCCGTACGCGAGTCGTCGTAGCCCATCTCGATCAGGTCGGTGACGTCGAACAGGCGCCGGTCGAGCTTGTCCGCGGCGAGCAACGGCAGCGCCTCATCCGGCAGGACGTAGATGTCGCCGTTCACCGTTTCGACGTGGACCCGGCCCTTGGCCGCTGCCGGGCGCTGCACCGCCGCGGTCTGCGTACCGTCGGACAGCGTGCTGACCGTGACGACGTCACCGGTGATCAGCGTGACGGTACTGGTGGCCGTGACGCGCTGCGGCGCGGCCTGAGTCTTCTTCTGCACCGCGAGCGCGGGGCTCTGCGGCGCGGCGATGCCGGCCGCGAGCAGCGGCAGCGTCGCGGTGGCCGCGATCAGCTTCCAGCGCCGGCGCCCGGCTGGCGAGTGCGAGGGGGATGGCATGCCGATGGTCTACCGGCACGTCACCCCGCTATACAACAGGATCGACCTGGCGACAAGACGCCCTGGCGTAAAGTCGCCAGGGCGTCTTGTGCGAACTCCGTTCAGAACGGTCAGTACCAGCCGACGTCCAGGAAGTGCTCCCAGGCGTTGCACGGCGTCTTATACCGGTTCTCGATGTAGTTCAGCCCCCACTTGATCTGGGTGGCCGGGTTCGTCTTCCAGTCGTCGCCGAACGCCGCCATCTTGCTGCCCGGCAGCGCCTGCGGGATGCCGTACGCGCCCGACGAGCTGTTGTAGGACTTGTAATTCCAGCCGCTCTCGCGGGTCCACAGCTTGTCCAGGCAGGGCATCTGATCGAGCTGGAAGCCGGCCTTGAGCAACTCGGCGCAGCCGATCGCCCGGGAACCGCTGTACTTGTTGCACGAGGTCGGGATCGGACCGTAGTCCTTGGTGCGGTCGGTGCCGCGGCGGCTGGCCTCCTCGGCGGCGGCCTTCGCTCGCGCTGCGGCCGCCTTGGCCTCCGCCGCCGCCTTCGCCGCGGCCTGTGCTTCGAGCGCCTTCTGTTGCGCGGTAAGGCTCGTCCAGGTGGCGAGGTCCTGCTTCATTACGTCATTCTCAGCGGCGTTCGCGGCGTTGAGAGCCTGATCCGGCGACCGCTGGGGTGCGGGGTCGCTGTTCAAATAGATGCCTCCGGTCACTCCGGCGGCGAGCAGGGCGATCGCGGCGGCACGTATGCCGATGCGACTGACCGACACGGGCAGTCCCTTTCGTGGGGCGACAGGTCCACCACGGCGGTGGGATCACCCGCCGGCCGGGGCCGGGTCATTTCACGCTGGGTGATCATGGGGGTTGTCGATCGGGGGCCGCCATGGCTCGACCACCACCCTGACCTGTACGCTGCCCGCGCGCATCCTACGGGCGGGCCACTGTGGCGCCGCTCACGCCGCAATTCGGGACTTAGTTGGGCAGATCCTCCAGCAAATCGGTGACCATCTCGGCGATCGGAGACCGCTCCGACCTCGTCAGGGTGACGTGGGCGAACAGGGGATGCCCCTTCATCGCTTCGATCACCGCCGTGACGCCGTCGTGCCGGCCGACGCGCAGATTGTCACGCTGAGCGACATCGTGGGTCAGCACGACCCGCGAGCCCTGCCCGATCCGCGACAGGACGGTCAGCAGCACGCCGCGCTCCAGCGACTGGGCCTCGTCCACGATGACGAATGCGTCATGCAGGCTCCGGCCGCGGATGTGGGTCAGCGGCAGCACCTCGACCAGACCCCGCGCCTCGACCTCGTCGAGCACGTTCTCGTGCACGACCGAGCCGAGCGTGTCGAAGACCGCCTGCGCCCACGGCGACATCTTCTCCGACTCCGTACCGGGCAGGTAGCCCAGTTCCTGGCCGCCGACGGCGTACAGAGGGCGGAAGACGATGACCCTCTTGTGCTTGCGGCGCTCCATCGTCTGCTCCAGACCGGCGCACAACGCGAGCGCGGATTTGCCGGTGCCGGCCCGCCCGCCCAGCGACACGATGCCGATCGAGTCGTCGAGCAGCAGATCGATCGCGATGCGCTGCTCGGCCGAGCGGCCGCGTACGCCGAACACCTCGCGGTCGCCGCGCACCAGCCGGACCGTCTTGTCGGTGCCCATCCGGGCCAGAGCGCTGCCGCGCGGGCTGTGCAGGACCAGTCCGGAGTGTACGGGCAGCTCGATGTCGATCTCGATGGGCGATCCGTCGTAGAGCCGTTGCACCGCAGCCTCTTCGACCTCGACCTCGACCAGGCCCGACCACGTCGGATCGGCGGCCTGGCCATGGCGGTACTCGTCGGCCGGCAGGCCCACCGCGGCTGCCTTGACCCGCAGCGGCATGTCCTTGCTGACAAGCGTGACGCGATGCCCCTCGGCGGCCAGCCCGAGCGCCACCGACAGGATGCGCGCGTCGTTGGTACCGGTCCGGAAGCCGGACGGGAGCAGCTGCGCGTCCACGTGGTTCAGCTCGACCCGCAGGGTCCCACCGTCGTCGTTGATAGGCAGGGGCAGATCGAGGCGGCCGTGACGGACGCGCAGGGAATCCAAGCGCCGCAAGGATTCCCGGGCGAACCAGCCCAGCTCCGGGTGGTGCCGCTTGGCTTCCAGCTCGCTGATGACGACGAGCGGCAGCACGACGTCGTGCTCGGCGAAGCGGAAAACGGCCCCGGGATCGGCAAGAAGGACGGAGGTGTCCAGCACATACGTGTGCTTGGCGGCCTCACGGGAGTCTCCGGCGTTCGAAGCGCTGGAACGACCGGTTGCTGGGGCGACCATGACTCACGTTAGCGGCAGAACCGCTCGCTTCGCCAGCCCCCACGCCGCGGCTGATTGTCCTGTATTTGCAGGCCCGTACGGGTTTAGGCACCGAAGCGGCGCTGCCGGCTGGCGTACGCGCGCAGCGCCCGCAGGAAGTCGATGTGGCGAAAATCCGGCCAGTTCATGTCGGCGAAGTAGAACTCCGAATGCGCCGACTGCCACAGCAGGAAGCCCGACAGCCGTTGTTCCCCGCTGGTGCGGATGATGAGGTCCGGATCGGGCTGGCCCTTGGTGTAGAGGTGCTCGGCGATGTGCTCCACGTCGAGGATCTCGGCCAGCTCCTCCAGCGTTCCACCGGCTCGCGCATGCTCGTGCAGCAATGCGCGTACGGCGTCGGCGATCTCGCGCCGGCCGCCGTAGCCGACCGCCATGTTGACCACGGCGCCACCGGTACGGTCGGCGGTCTTCTCCTCCGCGGCCTTCAGCGCCGCGGCGTTGGACGCGGGCAGCAGGTCCAAGGCGCCGGCCATCACCAGCCGCCACGGGTTGCCCTCCTCGGCCAGCTCGGTGGCGAGGTCGGAGATGATCTGCAGCAGCGGATCCAGCTCGGCGGCCGGCCGGCGCAGGTTGTCGGTGGCCAGCATGTACAGCGTGACGTGCGGAATATCCGCCTCGTCGCACCACTGCAACAGGTCGATCATCCGGCGTGCGCCCACCCGGTGCCCGTCGTTGGGGTCGACGTAGCCCATCTCCCGGGCCCAGCGGCGGTTGCCGTCGCACATCACGCCGACGTGCCGGGGCCGGGGCTTGCCGACGAGCTTGGCCTTGAGGCGGCGCTCGTACACGGAATACGCCAGATTGCGCACGGTCTTCACCCCAGGCACATTAGCCCTCATCGCGGTTGCCACGCATCGGGTGCCTTGGTCAGTGCGATCACCGCTTCGGGGAGGTCGCCGCTGAGAAGGTCGGCCAGACTGACCTCATCGACTACGTTGCGGATCGCTGCGCGTACGGCCACCCACAGCGTCGGCAGGTGCTCGGCGGTACCGGAGTAGCTCGTCTGCTCCGGTCGGTGCCCGCGTACGCCGGCCAGCGGGCCGTCGACGGCTCTCAGCACGGCGCCGACATACGTCCGATCCGGCGGCCGGTTCAGCCCGTAACCGCCCTCCGCACCGCGTACGGACAGCACGACGCTGCCCCGCCGCAGGTCGGCCAGGATCGCTTCGAGGAATTTGCGGGGCAGGTCCTGCGCGTCCGCGAGGGCCTGAGCCGAGACGGTCGCCGGGTACGCCGACGCCAGCTCCAAGGTCGCTCGGATGGCGTACTCGCCACGCGCGGAGATCTGCACGGGGTCAGACTATCGGCCGCCCCACCCCGGTTGAGGTGAGGCGGCCGTATACGGAGATCTATTCGACGCCGAGACGCGCCTTGAGCGCGTCCAGCTCGGCCCACAGGACCCCGGGCAGCTTGTCGCCGAACTTCTCGAACCACTCGACGATCTGCGGGATCTCGGCCTTCCACTCCTCGGGATCGACCTTCAGCACCGCCGCCAGGTCGGCCGGGTCCATGTCGAGCCCGGAGACGTCGAGCGCCTCGGGGGTGGGCACGTAGCCGACCGGGGTCTCGACGGCGGCCGCCGTGCCCTCCAGCCGCTCCACGACCCACTTGAGGACGCGCGAGTTCTCGCCGTAGCCGGGCCACAGGAAGTGGCCGTCCTCGCCGCGGCGGAACCAGTTGACGTAGAAGATCTTCGGCAGCTTGTCGGCGTCGCCGCGGCCGCCCTTGCCCATCTCGATCCAGTGGCGGAAGTAGTCGCCGCCGCTGTAACCGATGAACGGCAGCATCGCCATCGGGTCACGGCGGACCACGCCGACCTGGCCGACGGCCGCGGCGGTCGTCTCCGACGACAGCGTCGCGCCTTGGAACACGCCGTGGACCCAGTCGCGCGCCTCGCTCACCAGCGGGACGGTCGTCTTGCGGCGCCCGCCGAACAGGATGGCGTCGATCGGTACGCCCTGCGGATCCTCGTACGCGTCGGCGAGGATCGGGCACTGCTTGATGGGCGTACAGAACCGGGAGTTGGGGTGGCTCGACAGCTCGCCGGAGTCCGGCGTCCAGTCGTTGCCGTGCCAGTCGATCAGGTGTGCGGGCGGCTCGCCCATGCCCTCCCACCAGATGTCGCCGTCGTCGGTCAGTGCGACGTTGGTGAACAGCGAGTTGCCCTCGGCGATGGTGCGCATCGCGTTGGGGTTGGTCTTGTAGTCGGTGCCCGGCGCCACGCCGAACAGGCCGTACTCCGGGTTCACCGCGTACAGGCGGCCGTCGGGGCCGAAGCGCATCCAGGCGATGTCGTCGCCGAGCGTTTCGACCTTCCAGCCCGGGATGGTCGGCTCCAGCATGGCCAGATTGGTCTTGCCGCAGGCGCTCGGGAATGCGCCGGTGACGTGGTAGACCTTGCCCTGCGGGCTGGTCAGCCGCAGGATCAGCATGTGCTCGGCGAGCCAGCCCTCGTCATGGCCCATCACGCTGGCGATGCGCAGCGAGTAGCACTTCTTGCCCAGCAGCGAGTTGCCGCCGTAACCGGAGCCGTAGCTCCAGATCATGCGCTCCTCGGGGAACTGGGTGATGTACTTCGTGTGGTTGCACGGCCACGGCACGTCCTTCTCGCCCGGCGCGAGCGGCGCGCCGACGGAGTGCAGGGCGTGCACGAACGCCGCGTCTTCGCCCATGGCGGCCAGGATCTTCGCGCCCATGCGGGTCATGATGCGCATCGAGGCGACCACGTACGCCGAGTCGGTGATCTCGACGCCGAACATCGGCTTCTCGGCCGTCAGCGGGCCCATGCAGAACGGGATGACGTACATCGTGCGGCCGGCCATGCTGCCGCGGTAGAGGTCGGTCATGATGCGCTTCATCTCGTCCGGCGCCATCCAGTTGTTGGTGGGGCCGGCGTCCGCCTCGTCGGCGGAGCAGATGAACGTGCGCTCCTCGACCCGCGCGACGTCGGTCGGGTCGGTACGCGCCAAGAACGAGTTCGGCTTGATCTGCTGGTCGAGCCGGACCAGCGTGCCCGCTGCCACCAGTTCGTCCGTCAGCCGCTGCCACTCCGCGTCGGAGCCGTCACACCATACGATCCGGTCCGGCGTGGTGAGCTCGGCGACGTCGCGTACCCAAGCGAGCAGCTTCGGATGAGTGGTGGGGGCGTGCTCCAGCCCCAGGCTCACGGTGGGAGCGGTCATGGCTCTCTCCTATGTGGTCGACATTGACCTTGCTGTTCTCGGCTTCCCGACGGTTCCACGGCGCCGGCGGGAAGCATGGCGGCCAGGGTGACGGGCAAGGCGGCCGCGGGCGTACCGGCTCACGGCCTTAACGTGCCCTCAGCGTAAGCCCTGGTAACCCCGATTACCTCCGGGCGTCTTGTGAAGAACTGCACAAGCTGCGGCATTCGTGCGCACGGACGCTCGTTTCTCCGGCGGGACGCGCGTACATGCGCAAAGTCCGCAAACCCTCGTGGCCTGGATCACCGATACCCGCCGCGTTACAGCCTCACCGGGGCTCCCTCGAAAGGGATAAGCCGCTGGGTTATTCCTAAATCGGGCAACACGCACGGGGCGTACGGCCGGGCGTTCCACGGTCGCCGTCGAATCCGGTGACGATCCGCTGGGCCTGGGGACTGCTCCTGGTCACCCAGACGATTCCGAGCTAGAGGCGGTACTCTGGCCGACGTGCCCATAGTGACCAGCCTGCCGCCGCGAGAAGCGGCACCGCCCGGCAAGCTGCGCTCGCTGTACAACCGGTTCCAGCACGTCATACACGAGCTGGGAAAGTTCGGTGTGGTCGGCGGGACGGCTTTCGTCATCGACACCGTCCTCTTCGGTGCCCTGCTCAGCGTCGGCATGGAGACGGTCCTGGCCAAGACGCTGGCCACCGTGGTCTCCGCGACCTGCGCGTTCCTGGGCAACCGGTTCTGGACCTGGCGCCATCGCGCCCGGTCGGCGCTGCACCGCGAGTACGTCCTCTACTTCGTCTTCAACCTCATCGGCCTGGGCATCACGCTGGCCGTGCTGAGGTTGAGCCATTACGTGCTCGGCGGCGTCTGGCCGATCTTCGCCAGCCCGGCCGCCGACCTGATCTTCGGCCAGCTGATCGGCAACGCGCTCGCGACGATCTTCCGATTCTGGACCTACCGCCGCTTCGTGTTCCTGCCGGGGAGCGCTCGCCGGGGAGGCGCTCGCGCCGAGCCGCCAGGAGTGCAGTCAGCGAGCCGCCAGGAGTTCGGTCAGCCCGAGCCCCAGATCGACTAACCGCGAGCGTCGTCTGGTTCAGGCAACGACGGAAGGGTAAGGCTTCAGGTGACGTGGCCCGCATTCGGCAATCCGGCTCGGGCCTTCCCCGTACGAATCACGTAAGGTGGGTCAGGTGCGTCTTGTCCGGTTCTTGCCCGAACGCTTCCAGCTGATCGCTCACGAGATCGTGAAGTTCGGCCTGGTCGGTGTGCTCAATACGCTGATCAACCTGGCCGTCTTCAACGCTCTGCTGGTCACCGTCCACGACGTCGGCCGGGTCAAGGCCAACTTCGTGGCGACCGCGGTGGCGACGGTCTTCGCGTACCTGATGAGCCGCTACTGGACGTTCAAGCACCGGCCCAGCGACCACTCGCCCTCCCGCGAGTTCGTGCTGTTCATCTTCTTCAACGCGGTCGGCCTGGCCATCGAATCGGCCCTCATCGGCGGCACGGTCTACATCCTGGGCACCAAGACGATCGTGGCGGTCAACATCGCCAAGATCCTCGGCTTGGGGCTGGGCACCATCTTCCGCTTCTGGGCGTACCGCACCTTCGTTTTCCGCCCGGCCACTTCGGCCCTGGCCAACGCCGAGGCGCTGACGGCTGCCGTCGCGACCGCCGGCACGCTGGGCGTGGACGCGACGCTGGAGGAGATCGAGGCGGCCTACTCCGACGGCCTGCTCACCGACGAGGAGTACAGCCAGCTGTCGGCCACCAAGACACCGGCCAACGCTTAGCGCGTACAACGAAAGGGCCCGCCGGCGAACGGCGGGCCTTTCGCGTCACTTCGCCTTCTCGACCGGGGGCCGCTCGTTGTCGTCGTAGCTGTGCGAATCGCGATCCACCTCGACGATCTCGTAGAGCGTGGTCTGCACGCGCTCGACCGACGGAATGTCGGTGAGCACCGACTGGCCGCGCTCGCCCGCCGACTCGATGGTCAGCGTGCCGCAGCCCAGCAGGCGCTCGATGAAGCTCTGGCTCATCGAGTGGTCGTTGATCCGGTTGACCGGAATGTCCCGGCGGTTACGGGAGAACACGCCGGTCTGCAGCAGCACCCGCTCGTTGGTGAAGACGTAGTGCGTGGTGCGCCACTTCAGGTAGGGCCACACCGCCAGCCAGAAGAAACCGATGACGGCCAGCGCGCCGACGATGATCAGCGCGACCTGGTTCAGCAGGGCGGCGGCGATCGTCCCCCCGACCGCGATGATCGTCACGATGCCCGGCCAGATCAGGGCCTTCCAGTGCGGGTGAAGGTGCATTACGACGCGCTCATCGTCGCTGAGCACGTCCTCGGGGAACGCCACGACTAACCTCCATGCAGTCACACTGGCGCGCCCTTGCGGGGATCGCTGCGCGATCTCCTCGGGCCAGCGCCCAAGTTGTCGCCGTGAGGTTAGTCGGCCTCGTCCACTCGCGCTATCGGCCTGAGATGCACGACATCGCCCGCGGCCACTGCCTGGCCACCCACGACCAGCCGCCCGTCGATGTCCACTGTGGTCGCCCGACCGCTGATCTCCGCGCCACCGGGCAGGATCGCGCGCACCCGCCGGCCGATGGTCACGCAATTTTCCGTGTACGCCGACCGCAGTCCCGATGCGTCCGCGTCGCCGCTGTGCGTCCGCCATTCGGCGTACCGGACGGCCAGCCGGTCGAGCACCGCCCCGAGGATCTCGTCGTTGTCCACTGCGGACCCGGCGTGCAACCGCAGCGAGGTGGCCTTCACGCCGGTCGGCGTCGGTGGAAGCCGCTCCTCGGTGAGGTTCGTGTTCAGGCCGATGCCGAGGGCCACCCCACCGGTGCCGGTCGCCTCGGCGAGGATGCCCGCACACTTGGCCCCGCCGACCAGCAGATCGTTCGGCCACTTCAGGCCGGCCTCGACTTTCGCGGTTGCGCGTACCGCCTCGGCGAGCGCGACGCCGGCCAGCAACGGCAGCCAACCGAGCCGTGCCACCGCAACGTCGTGCGGTCTGAGCAGGACCGTGAACCACAGGCCGCCGCCTTGCGGGGACTCCCACGTTCGGCCCTGACGGCCTCGGCCCGCGGTTTGGGTCTGCGCGACTACTACCAGGCCCTCGGGCTCTCCTCGGAGCGCGGCCGCTAGGACGTCCGCGTTAGTGGAGCCCGTTCGCTCGACCCGGTTGATCCTGTACTCCACGTGATCAGGCTAATGCCGGCCTTGGCCGCGGGTTCGCAGCTGGGCGCTAGGGGACAGCGATACCGGCGGCGCCGCAGCCGACTACGGCTCGCGGACCTGGCAGGACACGGCCGCCCAGCGGCCGGGGCCGGTGCCCGGCGGGAGCAATGGCGGGTGAGTCCCGCGGACCTGGGACATGAAGAAGCGCAAGCAAGACGTGGAGAGTGCATGGGCTGGATCACAGAGAGAGCACCTGAACGCTGGTTAGGATCAGCGCATGACCGATCCGCACACCACCGCCAGCAAGCTGGCCGAACTGACCGCCCGCATCGACGAGGCGGTGCACGCCGGATCGGCGCGAGCGGTGGACAAGCAGCACGCGCGGGGCAAGAAGACCGCGCGCGAGCGGATCGCGATGCTGCTGGACGAGGGGTCGTTCGTCGAGCTGGACGAGCTGGCCCGGCACCGGTCGACAAACTTCGGGCTGGACAAGACCCGGCCCTACGGCGACGGCGTGGTGACCGGCTACGGCACCGTCGACGGGCGCCAGGTGTGCGTGTTCGCGCAGGATTTCACGGTCTTCGGCGGCTCGCTCGGCGAGGTGTTCGGCGAGAAGATCGTCAAGGTCATGGAGCTGGCCATGAAGGTCGGCTGCCCGGTCGTCGGCATCAACGACTCCGGCGGGGCCCGCATCCAGGAGGGCGTGGTCTCGCTCGGGCTCTACGGCGAGATCTTCTTCCGCAATGTGCGCGCTTCCGGTGTCATTCCGCAGATTTCGCTCGTCATGGGGCCGTGCGCGGGCGGTGCCGTCTACTCCCCCGCCGTCACCGACTTCACGGTGATGGTGGACCAGACGTCGCACATGTTCATCACCGGACCCGACGTCATCAAGACGGTCACCGGCGAGGACGTCGGCTTCGAGGAGCTGGGCGGCGCGCGTACGCACAACACCAAGTCGGGCAACGCGCACTATCTGGCAAGCGATGAAGACGACGCCATCGAGTACGTCAAGGCGTTGCTGGCGTACCTGCCGTCGAACAACATGGACGAGCCGCCGGCGTTCCCCGTCGTGGCCGACCTGGAGCCGACCGACGAGGACCAGGCGCTCGACGTGCTCGTACCGGACTCCGCGAACCAGCCCTACGACGTGCACCGCATCATCGAGACAGTGGTCGACGAGGGCGAGTTCCTGGAGGTTCAGCCGCTGTACGCCCAGAACATCGTGGTCGGCTTCGGCCGGGTCGAGGGGCGGCCGGTCGGCCTCGTCGCCAACCAGCCCATGCACCTGGCCGGCTGCCTCGACATCGCGGCCAGCGAGAAGGCCGCGCGGTTCGTGCGTACCTGCGATGCCTTCAACATCCCCGTCGTCACGTTCGTAGACGTCCCCGGCTTCCTGCCCGGTGCCGGCCAGGAATGGGAGGGCATCATCCGGCGCGGTGCCAAGCTGCTTTACGCGTACGCCGAAGCGACCGTTCCGAAGATCACCGTGATCACGCGGAAGGCGTACGGGGGTGCGTATGACGTCATGGGCTCCAAGCATCTCGGCGCCGACCTCAACTTCGCCTGGCCGACCGCCCAGATCGCGGTGATGGGCGCACAGGGCGCGGTCAACATCCTCTACCGGTCGGAGCTGGCCGCCGCCGAGGACCCCATGACCGAGCGCGCCAAGTTCGTCGCCGAGTACGAGGACACCTTGGCCAACCCGTACGTCGCCGCCGAGCGGGGGTACGTCGACGCGGTCATCCATCCCTCGTCGACCCGGGCGCACATCACGCGGGCTCTGCGTACGCTGCGGACCAAGCGGGAGACGCTGCCGCCGAAGAAGCACGGCAACATTCCTCTTTAGAGACTTGTTCCACGGTGCCGGGGGCTTGGCGGCCGCAGCCGGCCAGGACTAGGCGATCATCGCGAGGGCGCCCGGAAGCCTCATAGCCTGCTAACGCCCCGGCCCGGGGGCGGGACGCGCCGGGCTGGGCGACGGGATGCGCGACAGAGCCGGCCCGGGTGGCCGTCCGCACTGGACGGTCGATGGGGTTATCCACAGGGCAGTGCCAATGGGTAGCTCGAATTGCGGTCACACAGTAGGCTCAGCGTCGATCGCTCGAACGGGGAGGGTCTGGCGATGATTCCTTACGAACCGACCTCCAGCGGCACCAGCTGGTGGTCGAAAGATGTCCCAACCATGTGGGGCTTCATCAGCGACATCGATCTGGAGCCGATGTACCAGCAGACCAGCGGCTGGCAGAAGGCCATCGATCTCGCCTCCACCAACCTTTACCGCCTCCGAGACTTCCGGGACAAGCTCACGACGGCGTGGCCGCCGGAGAAGAGCGAGGCGTCGCAGCAGTATGTGGCCCAGCTCGACGGCTTGATCACCAGCGTGCAGGACGTCTATGACGCCGCGGTCGCCAACAAGACCAGCGCGTCCAACCTGACGTCGGCGATCAGCGAGGCGCAGCGCACGGTGGAGCCGCTGTACCGCAAATACGTGGACAACGTGCAGGCACAGTCGACCTACGACACCAACCTCGCCAACAAGAAGGCGGAGCTGTCCAGTCGCTACGGCGGGACCACCAACCGCAGCTACGTCTACGCGCTGAACGCGTACACGAACTCGAACCCGAATCCGAATGCGGCGACCGAGAACGCGCAGATCACCCAGCAGGTGCGGACCACGATGTCCTCGCTGAGCACCGATCTGGTCGTCAGCAGCGGCAAGATGGTCGAGCCCAAGCCGTACCAGCCGCCGGTCCTGGCCGGCCGGGACAGCGGCAGCGGCGGCACTGGCGGCTCCTCCGGCTCCAGCGGTGGCTCGGGCGGTGGCGGCTCGGGCGGCGGCGGCAGCGTGCCGATCGTGCCGATGCCGGCGTACGTTCCTCCGCCACAGCCGACGCTGACGGGCTCGTTCGGCCCGCCCTCACCCAGCCTGCCGATGCCGGCGCCGACCGCGCCGATCAGCACCCTTCCCACGCCGCACCCGACCGCACCGATCGGCATGCCCACCCCCGTCGGGCCGGTCGGGCCGAACGGCGTCATCAATCCGCCCAAGCCTCCGATCGGTACCGGACCGGTGCCCGGCTCGACCGGACGCCCCGGACCGATCCCGGGTGTCATCGGTCCCGCCGGGGCGGGCGGCCGGCCCGGCGCGACCAGCCTCCCCGGCGCCCGGCCCGGCATCATGGGACCCAACGGCGTCATCGGCGGTACGCCCGCCGGCGGCACCCGCGGCGGCACCACCCCAGGCGGCGGCGTACGCGGTGTGAACCCGGCCGGCGGTGTGGTCGGCGGCCGGCCCGGCGCTCCGGGTACGCCCGGCGTACCGGGAAGCGGTGCCGTAGCCGGACGTGGCGGCGTCACCGGAACCGGTGGCGTTGCCGGGCGTGGCGGAGCCGGTGCAGCCGGCCGCGGTGGAGCCGGATCGGCCCAACCCGGCGGCATGGTCGGCGCAGCGGCCGCCCGAGGCAAGCGCGGCCAGTCCGACGAGCACGGGCACCAATGGGATCCGGACAACCCGTGGGAGGTCGCCGAGGGCGTCGCTCCCGTGGTCGAAGCGCCCGGCGAGGCCGGCCCGATCGATCCGGGACCTGCGATCGGCGGGCGCCGGTGACGGTGCGCAAGACAGCGGCGCTGACGGCAGCAGCGGCGGCGATGGCCGTCGCTCTGCTGCCGCCGGCACCCGCTGCCGCGCATGGTGCGGGCATTCGCGCCCAGCAGTGGCATCTCGGCTTCCTGAAGATCGCTCAAGCGCACCAGATCTCGCAGGGTGCGGGCATCACCGTCGCGGTTATCGACTCCGGCGTGGCGAACCACCCGGATCTCAGCGGCACCATCCTCAACGGCGTCGACGCCATCGCCGGTGGTGCGGGCAACGGCCGCGGTGACGACAACGGCCACGGCACCGGCATGGCCGGCCTGATCGCGGCGCACGGGCACGGTACGGGCAACCGCGACGGCGCCCTCGGCATCGCACCGAAGGCGAAGATCCTGCCCATCCGGGACGCCGTCGGCAAGGTGCAGGGCCTGGACAAGCCGGTCGCCGAGGGCATCCGCTGGGCGATGCAGCACGGTGCGAAGATCATCAATATCTCGCAGGACGTCGGCGACATCGAGACGCTGCGCGCGGTCAACGAGGCGCAGCGGGCGGGCGTACTGATCTTCGCCGCGTCGGGCAACACCGACCAGAGCGACACCGCCGTCTCGGTGCCGGGCGGGTTCCCGTGGGCGGTCGCCGTCGCCGGTGTCGACCAGAAGGGCAACCATGCGCCCACCTCGGTCAGCGGCACCGAGGTCGAGCTGGCCGCACCGAGCGTGAAGATCGTCTCGACCGGCCTCCAGGACGTCTGGCGGTCCGGCACCGGTACGAGCGACGCCGCCGCGATCGTCTCCGGCGTGGCCGCCCTGGTGTGGTCGAAGTTCCCCGAGCTGTCCGCCGCCGAGGTGCTGCACCGCCTCCAGGCGACCGCGATCGACAAGGGCGACCCGGGCCGCGACCCGGTCTACGGCTATGGCGTCGTCGACCCGGTGGCCGCGCTCACCGCCGACGTTCCGCCGCTGGCCAGCGCGACCCCGAAGGCGTCCGCGAGCCCGCTGCCCTCCCTCGCGTCGCCGCAGTCCAACGTGGCTCTGCCCGGCGACGACGGCAGCGGGATGCCCGTGACCCTCGTCGCGGTCAGCTTCGGCGCCCTGCTCTTGCTGGTGATCATCGCTGTCGCCGTGATGCTGGCGATGCGCCGGCGGCGCCCGGCCACGGGCCCGCCGGGCACTGGTCCACCGCAGCCCGGCGGCTGGTCGCCGGACCGCTGATGAAACGTCCGCGCACGAAGAGATGGAGGTGTTCCCATGCCGGACCCGAACGACCGACTGCTCTACGACCCCCAGCTCTACCACCACCTGCCGCCTGAGGACCGCCCCTCATCGTTCATCGCCGACTACAAGGACATCGAGGTCAAGACCGGGGACCTCGAATCCTTCGCGAAGTCGCTGCAGGCCGAGTTGCAGCAGAACTACCTGCCGCATCGCGACAAGATGGCGACCGATCTGGCCGTCGGCGACGTCTACATGAACTCGGAGTTCAGCGAGTTCATCGAGGCGCTGACGCGGCACGCCGAGATCCGTCAGATCACGCTGCGCCGCCTGTACGACCACGGCGACGGCACCGACACGCTCTCGGTCGCGGCCGACCAGATCAGCCGGAACTACGCCGGCGCGGACGCGTACTCCGCGGCCACGTCGCGAGACGTCCACTCGGTGATCGCCCAGCCGCCGGCGACGACGACCAACGACACGCCGCTCGACACGAGCACGGTCACCTCGCCCAACGGCGCCGTGACGGTGCCGGCGACGACCACTACGGTGCCGGTGCCGGCCAGCACCACGACCACTGGCGGGCCAGGTACCACCGGCGGGCCCGGCACTACTGGCGGGCCCGGCACAACGACCACGACAACGACCGGCACTCCCGACGGCGGAACGACCGTCCGCGGCTGAACCGGCCACTCGACGCCCGGCGACCGCTCGGTTGCCGGGCGTTTCGCGTGTCCGGCGAGGAAGGCTGCGGCTCCGGCCAGGAAGCTCTGGCTCTGACCGGTAACAGCGGCGGCCCTGGCCCGGAACACCGTGGTGAAGCTCATAGCGAGTTGGCTGTTCGGCCCGCAGGCAGTGCCGAAGCCGCGCCATAGCGTGAGAACGTGCCCCGAATCCTCCGCGACCGCGTCACCTGGCTGATCTACGCCCAGCTCGGCGCGTGGGGCTACTTCCTGTACGGCTTCGGCCCGATCGTGCCGCTGCTGCGCGACGAGAACCACGTCTCCAGCGCGGTCGCCGGCCTGCACAGTACCGCGATGGCCGCCGGGTCCATCCTCGGCGGCGCGCTCGCCCCGATGCTCCTGCGCCGCTTCGGCCGCGGTACCACCATGTGGGCCACCCTCATGGCGGTCAGCGCCGGAGTCATTGCGCTGACGTCCTTGCGCGGCTTGGCTTTCACGCTGCCGATCGTGTTCGCGACCGCGCTGGCCGGAATCATGCTCATCACCGGCGTCGTCGCGTCGCTCAACGAACGCCACGGCCCGGCCGCACCCGCCGCGATCACCGAGGCCAACGCGTTCGCGGTCGGGGCCGGGCTCGTCGCACCGCTGGTCATCGGGCTGTCGGTCAGCGCCGGGCTCGGGTGGCGGCCCGGCCTGCTCTCGCAGGTGGCCGTGGTCGCCGTACTCGCCTTGGTCGCTCTTCTTTTCCGCGTACGCCTGCCAGCGGGCTCGGTCGCGGAACCGGCCAGCGGTGGTGAGCGGCGTCCGCTGGGGCGGGCGTACTGGTATGCCTGGACGATGATGGCGGTCACCGGGGCCGTGGAAGCCGGGTTCTCGCTGTGGGCCGCCGATGTCCTGCGGACCAGCGCCGGTTTGAGCGCCGGTGCGGCCGCCCAGTCGATCTCCGCGATCGTCGCCGGAATGTTCCTCGGCCGGGCCGCCGGTGCCCGGATCGCCTTGCGGGTCGCCCCGATCCCGCTCTACCTCGGTGCGCTGTCGACCAGTGCGGTCGGCTTCTTCCTGTTCTGGTCGTCGGGCGACGCCGTAATCGCCGTCCTGGGCCTGCTCGTGCTCGGGCTCGGCAACGCCATGCACTACCCCATCGCCATCGCGCTGGCGATGCAGGCCGCGCCGGATCAGCCCGACCGAGCCGCCGCTTCGGCGTCGTACTCGATGGGGCTCAGCTTCGGGGCCGGGCCGCTCATCCTCGCCGCGATGGCCGACGCGGTGGGCGTACGCGCGGCGTTCCTGCTGATCCCGCTGCTGCTGGTGGCGGCCGGTGCCCTGGCCTGGCTCCTGCGCCGAGCCCTGGCACCGGTTCCGCAGCTAGTGCTTGCGGGCGAGAGTTAGGCCGTCGCCGATCGGCAGCATTACCGGCTCGACACGCTTGTCCGCGGAGACCATGTCGTTGAAGGCGATGATCGCTGCGGTCGACGAATCCCGGTCGGCCGGCGGATCGAGAACCCGCCCCGACCACAACACGTTGTCGATGGCGAGCAGGCCACCCGGGCGTACGCGCGGCACGAGAGCCTCCCAGTACGCCGGATAGTTCTCCTTGTCGGCGTCGATGAAGACCCAGTCGAGGTGGGGTTCGGCGGGCAGCTCACCGAGGCGGTCGAGAGCGGCGCCGATCCGCAGTTCGATGCGGTCGGCCACGCCCGCGCGGTCCCAGAAGCGCCGGGCGATCGCCGTGTACTCCTCGGAGATGTCGAAACAAATCAGCTTGCCGCCGGGCGCCATCCCCCGGGCGACGGCGAGGCTGGACAGGCCGGTGAACGTGCCGACCTCGACACCGGCGCGTACGCCGGCCACCTTCGCGATCAGCGTGAAGAACGCCGCCTGCTCGGGCGAGATCTGCATCCCCGCCGCGCCTCCCAGGGCGCGCTGGGTCTCCTCGATCAGCTCGGCGGTCAGGTCATCGGGCGGGCTGCCGTGCGCAACCAGGTACGCGTGCAGCTCCTCGTCCAGGGTCAGCGATCGGCGGCTCACTTGCTCCTCCACAGCGACATGACCGTCAGGTCGAGCCGCGCCAGCAACCGGCGCAGCGTGGGCAGGGACAGCCCGATGACGGTGCTCGGGTCGCCCTCGATGCCGTCGACGAACGGTCCACCCCACCCGTCGATGGTGAACGCGCCGGCCACGTGCAGCGGCTCGCCGGTTCCGATGTACGCCTCGATCTCGGCGTCGGTCAAGTCGGCGAAGCGTACCGTCGTTGACGCTACCTCCTCGACGGCGCTCGCCTCAGCCGAACCCGACCGCAGATCGACCAGGCAGTGCCCGGTGTGCAGTACGCCCGCCCGGCCGCGCATGGCGTACCAGCGTTTGCGGGCGTCCTCGGCGTGGTCGGGCTTACCGAGAACCTGCCCGTCGAAGGCGAGAACCGAGTCGCAGCCGAGCACCAGGACGCGGTCCTGCTCGGCGGCCGGCAGGCTCGCGGCGACGGCCCGCGCCTTCAGCCGGGCCAGCGTCCCGCACAGCGTCTCGGGCTGGTCCGAGTCGACGACGGATTCGTCCACGCCGCTGACGACGACGGTGACGTCGATACCGGCCGCCGACAGCAGCGCCTGCCGCGCCGGGCTGGCCGAGGCCAACACGAGCCTCATGCGGGCAGCCCCGACGCGCGCCAGCCCGTCGCCCGGGTCGGCCGGCCGCTCGCCCACCACGCGCTCACCGGGGGCGCCGCCGGCTGCGCGCCCGCCCGGTTCGCCAATCCCACGAGTACGCCGACGACAGCGGCGAGTTCTTCCGCCGTCGGGGTTCCCCGGACCACATCGAAGGTCGGTGCGTCAACCACGCCTTCATTCCACCACAGCATTCGCAACGCACGAACAGGTGTGCCCACCGACGCCGTCCCACCGACGTCCGCAGTGTCGGCTTCCAGGACGGATGCCCGGCATCGCCCGAAGGGCGAGCCAGCAGCACAGTCAGTCTTTGATGGCTGGGAATGTTGCGGTGTCGTAGATGCTCGTTCCGTCGACCTCGTCGGGCGGGAATGCGAACCGGGGCTGCGGTACGCCGACCGTTGGCTGGTTGAGGACGTCCGGGTCGATCGGCGGCCGGTTCATCAGTGAGACGGGCTCCTCCTCCGCCGGTACCGCGTGCCGTGGTTGGCGCTGCTCGGGCGCCGGTGCCGGGCCGGCTGGCGCGGCGACCGTACGCAACCGCTGCGTCGTCTCCCCACCCGCTTCGGCCGACGACGCCGACGTCGGCGCGGGGCCGATGGCCAGCGGGCTGATCGGCGGCGACAGCGCGACCGGCTGCGGTGCCCAGGCTTGATCGGGTACGCCGGGCGGGCCGCTGCGGCGGCGAAGCAGGAACAAGCCGAGGAACCCGCAGACCAGCACGACGATCACGCCAAGAGCGATGGCCAGCAAGACGAACGGGGACACTGCGGCCTTCTGCTCCGCGGCCGGGGACTGGATTGGCGGCGCGGCCTCGCTCGCGACCGCGGATTCGGCCGGGGTCGGCGACACGCTGGGCGACGGGCTGGCCGACGGCGACGGGCTCGCAATCACCCCAGCCGCGGTCAGGGCGCCGACCGGGTTGACGATGCCCGAGCCGTAGACGGGGTCACGGCCCTTGGCACCCTTGTCCGTCGCGCCCGTACGCATCGCCGCGATCACCTGAGCCGCCTTGAGCTTGGGGTACTTGGCCCACACCAGCGCGGCCACCCCGGCGACCATGGCGCTGGCGATCGACGTCGACAGCGGTGTGGTGTAGAGCCCGGCGGTCTTGTCGGTCGTGATGACGCCCTCGCCCGGCGCCGCGAAGTCCACTTTGGAGCCGGTGATGTAAAGGGCGGACGCCTTGCCGTCCTTGGTGATACCGGACGCCGTGATGACGCCGGGCCAGCTCGCCGGGGGCGGGATGACCTTGTCGACACCGGAGTTGCCGGTCGCCGCGATGACGAGGACGCCGGAGCGGACCGCCTTGGCGACCGCGTCCATCGTGGCTTGATCGCCGCCGTAGCCGGAGAGGTGGATGATCTTCGCGCCGCGCTTCATCGCCTGCTGGATGGCCTTCGCCACGGTGCCGTCGGTGGGGGCGGGCCGCACGGCGGAGACGCGCATCGGCAGGATGCGGGCGCTCGGTGCGATGCCGAGCATGCCCAATCCACTGCCGTGGCCGCGTCCGGCGATCACCCCGGCGACCCAGGTGCCATGGCCGTCGGTGTCGACCTGGCCGTTGCCGCCGGTCGGTACGGTGTAGTCGTAGCCCGTCAGCACCCGGTCCTTAAGGTCCTCGTGGACGAAGACACCGGTGTCGATGACCGCCACGGTAACACCGCGGCCCTGGGTGATCTTGTGCGCGGTGGAGATCTTCAGGCTGCTGAGGAACCACTCGGCCGATCGGGTCGCGTCCGCGGCGTACGCCGAAGGGGCCATGGCCGGCAGCGAGACGGCCAGGACCAGTGCCGTGAGCAGGAACCGCCAGCGCATCGCCACCCTCCCCTGTGTGGAATACGACCGCGCCGCACGGCAGACTACCGTGCGGCGCGGACGCTCAGCTAACCGGCAAGTGCCGACTGTGGATTCAGCGGACGGACTTGGCGAAGGAGCGGGCCGCCCACAGGACCGACAGCACCGTCAGTACGCCCAAGATGACCAGCGACTTCCAGACCTCCGGGACGTCCGGGTGCCCGTTGAACAGGGCCCGTACGCCGTCGACCGCCCAGGAGAACGGGTTCCACTTCGCGACGTTCTTGAGCCAGGCCGGCGCGAAGATCAGTGGCAGCAGGATGCCGGCGGTCAGCAGGATCGGCTGGCTGACCGTTTGCAGCAGCGGTGCCAGCGCATCCTCGCTGCGTACCTTGAGGGCCACGGCGTAGGAGACCGCCGAGCACAGCATGGCGATCAGCCCCAGCAGCAGGTACGCCAGCAGCACGTCGCCCAGCTCCACCGACAGTCCGAAGGGTATCGCCAGCACGGTGATCAGCACGGCCTGGGCGAGCAGCGACACGACGTCGCGCAGGGACCGGCCGAGCAGCAGGGCGAGCCGGCTGACCGGGGTGACCCGGCTGCGCTCGATGACGCCCGCCCGCAGCTCGGCGATGAGCCCGAAGCCGACGAAGAGAGCACCGAAGATCGCGAGCATGACGAGCAGGCCCGGAACGAAGGTCTGGTACGCCTCCGCGTTGGTCTTCGCGCCGAGCGCCGGCTTGAGCAGCGGCGCGAACAGCAGCAGGTACAGCACCGGCTGGATGACGCCGACGATCAGCCAGACGGGGTTGCGCAGGAACAGTTGGATCTGGCGGCCGAAGACCAGCCAGGTGTCTCGCAGCAGCTTCATGGCTCAGCTCTCCCGCAGCGTACGGCCGGTCTTGGTGAGGAACACGTCGTCCAGGCTCGGCCGGTGCAGCTCGATGCCGCCCAGCGCGATGCCGTCGCCGTCCAGCGCCCGCAGGATCTGCGGTATCGCGCTGCCGGCCTCGTCCACATAGAGGCGTACGCCGTCGTCCAGCGTCTCCAGCTTGCGGACGAAGTCACTGCTGCCGAGCACCTGCGCCGCTCGGGCGCTTTCGGTCAGCAGGATGTTGACGACGTCGCCGGAGATCTCCTGCTTGAGCGCGTCGGGCGTACCCTCGGCCACGATCTGGCCGTGATCCATGATCGCGATCCGGTCGCAGAGCGCGTCCGCCTCGTCGAGGTAGTGGGTCGTCAGGAACACCGTCATGCCCTCGTCGCGCAGGCGGCGTACCTCGTCCCACATGTGCGCCCGGCTCTGCGGGTCCAGCCCGGACGTCGGTTCGTCGAGGAAGACGACCTTCGGCTGGTGGATGATGCCCAGCGCGATGTCGACCCGGCGCCGCTGGCCACCCGAGTACGTCTTGCAGCGGCGGTCGGCGTACTCGCTGAGCTGGAACGCGTCCAGCGTCGCGGCGGCCCGGCGGCGGGCCTCGGCCTTGCTCACGCCGTACATGCGGGCGTGCAGGATCAGCTCCTCGCGGGCGGTCGACTCGTCCCACGTGCTGCCGCCCTGAGCCACGTAACCGATGCGGCGGCGGACTTCGCCCGGGTTCTTGCGCAGATCTGCGCCGGCGATGACGGCGGTGCTGCCGTCGGGCTCGATCAGGGTGGCGAGCATGCGCAGTGTGGTGGTCTTGCCGGCGCCGTTGGGTCCCAGGAAGCCGAAGATCTCGCCCGGCGAGACCGCGAGGTCGACCCCGCGGACGGCCTCGACCGTCGTGTTCTGACGACCCTGGCGGGACCGGAAGGACTTCGTCAGCCCAAGGGTCTCGATCATCATGACGCGACCATATCGCGTTATGACGCGAGGGGTCAAGTTTGAATATGTCGCGTGAGCGTCACTTCTCGTCTTGCGCGATCCGCTCCCGGTACGCCCGCCAGCCGTCCTCGGTGTCGATCGGCACGTTATCCGGCAGGTACGACACTCCGGCCTCGATCTGGTCGGCGATGCGCTCGCACCAGGTCACCTCGCCCTCGGTGCGGGCGATCCACAGCTCGAACATCCACCGCACGTGGATCGGCTTGTTGATGTCGGCCCGGCCGGCCACGATCATGTCCTCGATCCCCTGCGCGGCCACGCGCAGCATCCGCGCCCGGTGGCGCAGCGCGGCGATGGCTTCCTTGCGGGGCAACGCCGGCAGGAAGGCGAACGCCGCGGTGAACGGGTCCACCGCCGTATGGAGCTCCCACCACTGCTCACGCAGCATGGTCTCGAAGGCGTCGCGCCCGCGAGCGGTTATCGCGTAGGTCGTGCGCTCCGGACGCTGCCCGATCTGCTCGGTGGTGACCTCGCGAAGCAGCTCTTCCTCGGTCATCTTCTTGAGCGCGTGGTAAATCGATCCCGGGTGGATCTTGGCCCACTTGTCGGCGTTCCAGCTCAGCAGCTCCCGGCGGACGTCATAGCCGTGCACGGGCTCCATCCACTGGACCAGGCCGAGAATCATCATCCGGGTCGTCGACATGCCCTCTAGCGTAATACTCAAGTTTGTCTGGCTCGCTCTTCGGGCGATGCCGGGCGTTCGGCCGCGGGCCCAGGCCGTCGTGCGATGGTGGCCAGCCAGTGGTACCGGCTCGTGCGTCCAGCGGTGACAGGATCCACAGCGCCCCCTCGTGAACGGGCGTTTAGACTCCGGGCCATGAGGGCTGTCCTGATCGCCAACCGCGGCGAGATCGCCGTCCGCGTGATTCGCGCCTGCCGCGACGCGGGGCTGCGCAGCATCGCGGTGTACGCCGACTCCGACCGCGACGCGCTGCACGCCAAGCTGGCCGACGAGGCGTACGCGCTGGACGGCGAGGTGGCGGCCGACACCTATCTGCGGATCGACAAGCTGATCGCGGTGGCCGCCACGTCCGGCGCCGACGCGGTTCACCCCGGCTACGGCTTCCTGGCCGAGAACGCCGACTTCGCCCAAGCGGTGCTCGATGCCGGCCTGACGTGGATCGGCCCGACCCCGCAGGCGATCCGCGACCTCGGCGACAAGGTGACCGCCCGGCACATCGCCCAGCGCGCCGGTGCTCCGCTGGTGCCGGGAACCGCCGAGCCGGTCAAGGGCGCCGAAGAGATCGTGGCGTTCGCGCAGCAGCACGGGCTGCCGGTGGCCATCAAGGCGGCGTTCGGCGGTGGTGGCCGGGGCCTGAAGGTGGCCCGGACGATCGAGGAGATCCCGCACCTGTTCGAGTCGGCCACGCGGGAAGCGGTCGCCGCCTTCGGCCGGGGCGAATGCTTCGTCGAGCGCTACCTCGACCGGCCGCGGCACGTCGAGGCTCAGGTCCTCGCCGACCTGCACGGCAACGTGATCGTCGTCGGTACGCGCGACTGCTCGCTGCAGCGGCGGCACCAGAAGCTGGTCGAGGAGGCGCCCGCGCCGTTCCTCAGCGACGAGCAGCGGCGGTCCATTCACGAGTCCGCCAAGGCGATCTGCCGGGAGGCGGCGTACCACGGCGCCGGGACGGTCGAGTACCTGGTCGGCCAGGACGGCACGATCTCCTTCCTGGAGGTCAACACCCGGCTGCAGGTCGAGCACCCGGTTTCCGAGGAGACCACCGGTCTGGATCTGGTCCGCGAGCAGTTCCGGATCGCCGCCGGTGAGCCGCTGGCCCGCACCGAGGACCCGGCGCCGCGCGGGCACAGCATCGAGTTCCGCATCAACGGCGAGGATCCCGGCCGCAACTTCCTGCCCGCACCGGGTGCCGTCACCGCGCTGGTGCTGCCGGCCGGGCCGGGCGTACGCGTCGACACCGGGATCGAGGCGGGCAGCATCATCGGCGGCAACTTCGACTCGCTGCTGGCCAAGGTGATCGTCACCGGTGCGAACCGGGCCGAGGCGCTGGAGCGGTCGCGCCGGGTGCTCGACGAGATGGTGGTCGAGGGGATGGCGACGGCACTGCCGTTCCACCGCCTGATCGTGCGCGACCCCGCCTTCACAGCGGAACCCTTCAGCGTTCACACGCGGTGGATCGAGACCGAGTGGAACAACACCGTCGCACCGTTCACCGGCGCGTCCCCTGTGGACAGTGGAGCGGAGGAGCGGCAGACCGTCGTCGTGGAGGTCGGCGGCAAGCGCCTGGAGGTACGCCTGCCGGCATCCTTCGGCGCCGCCCCCGTTGCGGCGATGGCCACGAGCGGCGCTAGGAAGCGGCCGGGCGGCCGGAAGGCGGCCGCGGGCGCGAGCGGCAACGCGCTGACCGCACCGATGCAGGGCACCATCGTGAAGATCGTGGTCGCCGACGGCGACGAGGTGGCCGAGGGCGATCCGGTCGTGGTGCTGGAAGCGATGAAGATGGAGCAGCCGCTCACCGCCCACAAATCCGGTGTCGTCTCCGGTCTCAGCGCGGCGATCGGCGAGGTCGTCCAGGCCGGCGCCACGATCTGCACCATCGACTGACGGACTCCGGCCAGTCCGGCGCCGGGGGTTATCCACAGCCCCTGCCGGCGGCCGGCGTACGCCGCTAGCGTCGACGGCATGGCGAACACACCTGTCTCCGTCGATCCTTCGCAGCTGCGGCGGGTCGCTGTGCGGCTGCGGGAGGAGGCTTACGCGCCGCTGCTGAGCACGTGGGATCCGCTGAGCCGAGTGCGTACGCCCACCGATCCGCGGCACGAGGAGGCACCGGAACTCGACGTCGCCGCCGCCCTCAGCGAATACGTCAGCGCATACGCGGAGAGCGTTCGGCAGTCCATGGTCGAGGTTCAGCGCCTCGCCGTCCACCTGATCGGGGCGGCCCAGTCCTATGAGCAGACCGATCGGGAAGCCGCTCGCCTCTACGAAGGACGGCCACGATGATCATTTCCCGGATCGAGCGTGACGCTATCCACACCGCGTACCTGACGATCGACGGCCTAACCTTTCCGGGCGACCTTTCCGCGCTGTGCTTCCAGCTCGGCGACGCGCTCAAGATCGTCAAGACGCCGGTCGTTCAGGAGATCGAGGCGGCGACCGCCCAGCTTGAAGCATCGATCGGCGGGCTGCGGACGGCTCGGCAGCGGATTCAGGATGCGGCCGGCGGGCTTCGCGGAAGCTGGTCCGGCGAGGCCGCCGACATCGGCCAGGCGGCGCTACTGCGCCTGGGCGACGATCTGGACGTTCTCGCCCGCAGCGTTCGGGACGAGATCGCGGTGGAGGCCGCCCAGATGAAGACCGCCGGGGAGGCAGCGGCGAACACCGTGGACACCGCCCGCCTGCGGATGATCCGGGCGTTCAGCCTGACCCCGCAGCTTCGGCGGTACCTGTACGGCGACGCGAATCCGGCCCGTTACGCCGCCCTGTTCTCGCTCATCAAGACCGAAGCGAAGCGGGGCCTCTACGCCGTCATGGGCGCGTACGCGGACTTCGACCAGGCGAGCGCGCGATTCGTGACCGCCGTGCGCCGCGCCGAGCGGGCAATCCGGCCGGAGCACCCCGCCCGGACCGGCGGCTTCCTAGCATGAGGGCATGCGGTTCTTGTCCGGCGTAACGCCGACGCACGACCTGACCTACAGCGACGTCTTCATGGCACCGAGCCGGTCCGAGGTGGGCTCGCGGCTCGAAGTGGACCTGTCCACCGCGGACGGCACCGGCTGCACCATCCCGATCGTGGTGGCCAACATGACCGCGGTCGCCGGCCGCCGCATGGCCGAGACCGTGTCGCGGCGCGGCGGCTTGGTGGTGATCCCTCAGGACATTCCGCTTGAGGTGGTGACGGAGGTGATCGGCTGGGTCAAGGACCGGGACCTGACCTACGACACGGCCATCACGCTCGGCCCCCACGACACCGTCGGCGACGCCATCCATCTGCTGCCCAAGCGCGCACACGGCGCGATCGTCGTGGTGAACGACGATCGGAAGCCGGTCGGTGTGGTGACCGAGTCCGACACGATTGGGGTCGACCGGTTCGAGCAGCTGCGCCACGTGATGTCCGTCGGGCCCGTGACGGTGAACGCCGGCTCCGATGCGCGTACCGCTTTCGACAGGCTGGCCCAGGCGCGGCGCAAGCTGGCCCCGGTGATCGACCACGACGGGCGCCTGGTCGGGATCGTGACCCGGCAGGCCGCGCTGCGGGCGACGCTCTACAAGCCGGCGATCGACGCGAAGGGCCGGCTGCGGGTGGCCGCGGCGATCGGCATCAACGGCGACGTCGCGGGCAAGGCCCGGGCCCTGCTGGACGCGGGCGTGGACACGCTGGTCGTGGACACCGCGCACGGTCATCAGGAGCGGATGGTCCAGGCCCTTCGAGCGGTACGCGCGCTGGATCCGCCGGTTCCGCTGGTGGCCGGCAACGTCGTCACCGCCGATGGGGTACGCGACCTCGTCGACGCGGGAGCCGACGTGCTCAAGGTCGGCGTCGGGCCCGGTGCGATGTGCACGACGCGGATGATGACCGGCGTCGGGCGGCCGCAATTCTCGGCCGTTCTCGATTGTTCGGCCGCGGCTCGCGATCTTGGCAAGCATGTGTGGGCCGATGGTGGCGTACGCCATCCGCGCGACGTGGCACTGGCGCTGGCGGCAGGCGCGTCCAACGTGATGATCGGCTCCTGGTTCGCCGGCACCTACGAGTCCCCCGGCGACCTCTACACCGACGCCGACGGGCGGCGCTATAAGGAGAGCTTCGGCATGGCCTCGGCTCGGGCGGTCAGCGCGCGTACGGCCGACGACTCGCCGTTCGACCGGGCTCGCAAGGCGGTGTTCGAGGAAGGCATCTCCAGCGCCAAGATGTACCTCGATCCCGCCCGCCCCGGCGTCGAGGACCTGCTCGACGAGATCGTGGCCGGCGTACGCAGCGCTTGCACTTACGCCGGCGCGCGTACCCTCGACGAGCTGTACGAGCGTGCGATCGTCGGGGTTCAATCGGCGGCCGGGTACGCCGAGGGAATGCCGTTGCCCACCAGCTGGTAGCGCCGTTGGACCCAGGGGCGCTGTCGGATCCTGGCCGCCGGGCACCCATCCGGACGCCGCGCCGCGCCGAATAGACGGCAACGTGGACGTCACAGACGGCAACGTGGACGTCGGCGGCAGGCGTCGATGAAGCATGGAGATCGTGACAGGGCGGAGGGATGGGCCGTGATCGCGACGAGCATGGTGACCCGGGACGATGTTGAGGCGGCGCTGATGCGTACGCGCGCCGTGGTGCGGCACACCCCGCTGACCCTGGTCGAGCCCGGGGTTCTGCCGGGCACGGTGATGTTCAAACTGGAGCAGCTGCAGCACGCCGGGACTTTCGGCGTACGCGCCGTCTTCAATCAAGTGCTGGCGGCGCTGGAGCGGTCGGCCTTCGACCCCGCCGCCGGGATCGCCGCCACCGCGCCGTACGCCCGCCACATCGGACGGGTGCTGGGCCTGCCGGTCACCATCGGGGCGAACGATGACGAGGCGGCCGCGCGGGCCGGTGCTACCGGTGCGCTGCTGTGCCGGGACGACGATCCGGATGCGGTGGCCGGTATCGGCGCGATCGGCCTGGAGGTGTGGACGCAGACCGCGGGGCAGATCGACACCGTGATCGCGCCGCCCGCGTTGACGGACGGCCTGTCGTCGGCACTGGCCGGCCGAGTTTCGGTCGTCGAGGCGCCGTTCCGGCCCGACCGCGACACGGCAGTGGCGAGGCTGCTGTGGGAAGAGCGGCGGATCGCCGTCGACCCGTCGTCGGCCGCGGCGTACGCCATGCTCCACTGTGAGCTGTACCGGCCGGAACCGGGCGAGCGGGTCGTCGTCGTGCTCGCTTCCGCCATCGAGTGGGCACCCTACGGTGCTCCGGCATTTTCACCATTTACCGCGAATGCCGGCGAATAGGATGACCGACATGCAGGCCAGCTTCCCGACCATCGACTACGACGCCAACGACTACGACTATCAGGATTACTGGGACGGGCGCGACTACGAGCAGTGGTCGGAGGACCGCGTCCTGCGCCGGCTCGTGCCGAGGCTCGCGCCCAGCCCGTGGTTCGTCGACTTCGGCGGAGCGTACGGCCGCAACGCACAGTACTACCTGCCGCACGCGGCACACGCGGTCATCCTCGACTACTCAGCGACGAACCTGCGCAACGCGGCCAAGCGCCACGCGGCCGCGGTCGAGGACGGCCGGCTGAGCCTGGTGCGGTGTGACCTCAACGCGATTCCGTTCACCGACTACGCATTCGATGGTGCGATCGTCGTCCGGGTGCTCCACCACCTACCGGACATCGATCACGCGCTGGCTGAGATGGGCCGCTGCGTACGCGGAGCGTGGCTGATCGACGTGCCGATCAAGCACCACCTCCTCGGCGTCGTCCGCGGTACCGTCCGCGGCAAGCTCAACGAGGTCCGCAGCGCCGCACCGCTCGTGACCGGCGCCTCCGACGAGAAGTACTTCAACTTCCAGCTCTCCGCCGTCCGGGCGCGCCTGGCCGGGCTGGGCTGGCGTACGCGCCTGGGGGCCAGCGCCAACAACTTCCGCCGCTGGGAAGGTGGGCTGCCGCGGCCGGTCGTGAACGCCGTCCGCCCGTTCATCCAGGGCCTGGAGGCGTGCACGCAGTCCCTGGGCAAGGGCTGGCTCGGCCCGAGCCAGTTCGTCCTGGCCAACCGCGACCCCGTCCCGGCCGGCGCGTTCGACGCGGCCGCCGGCCTCACCGACCGCATGCGCTGCCCCGCCTGCGCCGGCCCGCTTGTCTGGACCGAAGCGGCCGCGACGTGCGCGACCTGCTCGCACGCCTACCACCGCCACGGACCGTTCTGGGACTTCGCAGCCACCCCCTGACCCAGCCACCCCTGACCCCAGCCACCGCTCATGATCCCCCGCCGCCGCGGATCATGGGGTGGCCGGCTGGGAGTGGGGGGACTAGCGCAGGCGGGTGAGAATTACTTCCACTTGCTGGCCGGTTCCGGCCGCGCCGGCGAAGACGCCCTTGAGCGGCGGCACGTCGCCGTAGTCCCGGCCACGCCCGACGACCACATGCCGCTCGGCGACGGGTACGCCGTTGGTCGGGTCGAAGGCCCGCCATTCGCCGGACCACCATTCGATCCAGGCGTGGCTCTGCCCGGCGGTCTCCTCACCGATCGGCGCGTTGGTCTTCGGGTGCAGGTAGCCCGACACATACCGGGCCGGTATGCCCATCGCCCGCATCAGAGCGATGGCCAGGTGCGATATGTCCTGGCATACGCCCTTCTTCTGGCGCCATACCTGGACGGCGTCGGTCAGGACCCCCGTCGTGCCGGGCACGTATGAGATCTGATCGCGCAGCCGGTCACAGACCGCGCGAGCGGCTTCGATCGGCACTCGATGCGACCCCTTCACAGTGGCCGCCAAGTCGGTCAGCTCCTCGTCGAGGGCTGTACGCGGCGTCTCCAGCAGGAACTCGTTCCATCTGTCGATTGTGGATGGATGAGCGAGGTCGGACCAGCCGGGCGCACCGGCGCGTACGGGCGCCGGTCCAGAGGTCTCGACGACCGACTCGGCCAGCACCTCCAGCGCGGAATGCGGCGTGTGCACGTCGAACGACGTCACCGTGGTGCCCCAGTAATCCTGGTATTGATGGGTCCGGGCGAAGGGTGTGACGGTCACCGAGGCGTGCAGCACGCTCTGGCGCGGCTCCGGGCTCGGCAGCATCCGGGCCTCGTTGTACGACGACGTCACCGGGCCGGCGTACGCGACCCCGGTGCGGTGGCGGATCTGCATGCGCCAGCCCATCACGCCACCGCCTCAGCGGTCCACGCGACGGCCGCGGTCTGGCGGAAGTAGCGGTTGCTGATCGCCTCGTTCACCGCTGAACAAGATCGTTGCAGGGAGGCCAGGGTGGACGGCAGCCCGACGAGCAACTCGTCCGCCGACCGGTACGCCAGATCCGTACGCGCCCGGCCGAGGATCCGCTGCGCCTCGGTACGCACACCGACCCGCCCCGGCCCGGGTTCGAGGTCGTCGAGGCAGGACTCGGCGGTGGCCAGGGCGGCCAAGACCGACCGGGGGAAGAGCCGGTCGAGCATGAGGAACTCGGCCGCATGCCGGTCGCTCAGCGATCCGCGGTAGGTACGCAGATAGTTCTCCCATGCGCCACAGCTGCGCAGCAGGGTCAGCCAGCTCGGGATGCTGCCACCGGCCCGGGTGTGGGTGGACAGCAGGCGGGCGGTCATGTCGACCCGTTCGACGCTGCGACCGAGCACCAGGAACAGCCAGCCCTCGTCCCGGCTCATCGTCGCGTCGGCCAGCCCGGCCAGGACGCTGCAGCGCTCGCGTACCCATTGAAAGAAGGGGTGGACCCCGCGCAGCTCGATGCGGGCGCGGGCGTCGGCCAGCCCGAGCCAGGTCGTGTTCAGGCACTCCCACATCTCGGCGCTGACGGTTTCGCGGCACGAGCGGGCGTTCTCCCGGGCGGCGGCGAGCGCGCCGAGGACCGAGCCGGAGTCGGTCACGTCGAGGCCCAGGCGCTCGACGACGCTCGTCACACCGACCAGGTCGGCGGTGGACTCGGCGCCCATGACCGCCAGGAGCGACCGGCAGGCCAGATCCTCGTCGGTCCACGGGTCTTGCAGCATGCGGTGCAGGTGGACGTCGAGGATGCGGGCGGTGTCCTCGGCCCGCTCGACATAGCGGCCGATCCAGTACAGCGACTCGGCGATCCGGCTCAGCATCTCCCCTCCCGCAGTTGCTGCTGCTGCTCCTGCTGGCCGGAGAAGGCGGCCACACCCGGCCCGGGGTCGGGCTGCGGAACCGGCACGTGTTCGACGGCCGGCGCGGACGGCTGGGCCGGTGCGGGCGACACCGGATAGTGGCTGACGACCCAGGTGTCCTTGGATCCGCCACCCTGACTGGAGTTCACCACGAGTGCCCCATCCGGCAGCGCCACCCGGGTCAACCCACCGGCCAGTACGCGTACCTGCGTGCCGTCGTTGACGGCGAACGGCCGCAGGTCGACGTGGCGGGGGCGCAGCCGGTCGCCCACGAGCGTCGGCACGGTGGAGAGCCGGACCTCGCGCTGGGCGATCCAGCCCCGCGGATCCATCTGGATCCGCTTGGCCGCCGCCGCCAGCTGTTCGGCACTGGCCTGCGAGCCGATGAGGATGCCGGCGCCGCCCGAGCCGTCGACCGGCTTGACCACCAAGCGGTCGAGGTGCTCCAGCACGTACGCGCGGACCTCCGGATCGTCCAGCCGGTACGTGTCCACATTGGGCAAGATCGGCGCCTCGTTCAAGTAGTAGCGGATCAGATCGGGGACGTAGGTGTAGAGCAGCTTGTCGTCGGCGACGCCGTTGCCCACCGCGTTGGCGATCGTCAGCCGCCCCACGCGGGCGGCGTTGAGCAGCCCGGCGCAGCCGAGCATCGAATCGGCTCGGAAGTGCACCGGATCCAGGAAATCGTCGTCGACCCGGCGATAGATCACGTCCACGCGCTGCGGCCCGGCCGTGGTGGCCATGAACACCTCGTTGCCCGTGCACACCAGGTCCCGGCCCTCGACCAGCTCCACGCCCATCTCCCGAGCGAGCAGCGCATGCTCGAAGTACGCCGAATTATGCACGCCGGGCGTCAGCACCACGACGGTCGGATCGTCCACACCGGACGATGCCTGCAGCGCGTTCAACAGCATCGCCGGATAGTCCTCAACCGGCCGGATCCGCGTCGCCGCGAACACCTCGGGCAGCACATGCGCCATCGCCCGCCGGTTCTCCATCACGTACGACACGCCGGACGGGATGCGGACGTTGTCCTCCAGTACGCGGAAGGCGCCCTGCTCGTCGCGTACCAGGTCGACACCGGCGACGTGAATGCGCACACCGTTCGCGGGTGCGATCCCGGCCGCCTCCCGGTGAAAATGCGCGCTGGTCACCACGATCCGCCGCGGCACCACACCGTCGTCGAGCACCTGGCCGGAACCGTAGACGTCCTCCAGAAACGCTTCCAGCGCGCGTACTCGCTGGATGACGCCCGACTCGACCTGCCGCCACTGCTGCGCGGCGATGACCCGCGGCACGATGTCGAGCGGAAACGGCCGCTCCACACCGCCGAACGCGAACGTGATGCCCTGGTCGAGGAACGCCCGGGCCAGCACATCCGCGCGCACCTTCAGATCCGAGCCGGCCAGCGGCCGCAGCGTCGCATGCAGCGCCTCGTAGTCGGCGCGGGGCAGGCCCGGCGCGCCGAACATCTCGTCCCACACGGTGCCGGGCTCGCCGACCGGGTAGTCCTCGAATAGGTCCGCCATGCCCAGACGCTAGACATTCAAAGGCATTCTGTCCAAGGTCCGTGGGTGTTTGCGGGTGGCGCTGCGGCGAAAGTTACTCGCTGTCGGGGTGCATGAGCTGGCGGGCGGCCTCGGCGATCGAGCCCGACAGCGACGGGTAGATGGTGATGGTGTGGGCGAGCTGATCCACGGTCAGGTGGTTCTCGACCGCGATCGCGATCGGCATGATGAGCTCGCTCGCCTTCGGCGACACCACGACGCCACCGACGACCAGACCCGAAGCCGGGCGGCAGAAGAGCTTGATGAAGCCGTCCTCGATGCCGGCCATCTTGGCGCGGGCGTTCCCGGCCAGCGCCAGCACGATCGAGCGCGCCGGGACCCGGCCCGACTCGACGTCGATTTGTGAGGCGCCGACGGTGGCCAGTTCGGGGTCGGTGAAGACGTTGGCCGACACGGTCTTGAGCCGCAGCGGCGAGACCGCTTCGCCGAGCGCGTGCCACATCGCGATCCGGCCCTGCATGGCGGCCACGCTGGCCAGGGGCAGGACGCCGGTGCAGTCGCCGGCGGCGTAGATGCCGGGCACGGTCGTACGCGAGACGCGGTCGGTGGTGACGTAGCCGCCCGGCGAGACACCGATGCCGTACTCGACGAGGCCCAGGTCGGCGGTGTTGGGCACCGAGCCGACCGCCATCAGCACGTGCGACCCGGTCACCGTCCGGCCGTCGGCCAGGGTGACGGCCACACCGTCGGGCGTACGCCGGGCCGACGACGCGCGCGAATTGTTCATGATCGTCATGCCGCGGGCCCGGAAGACGCGTTCGATCGCCATCGCGGCGTCGGCGTCCTCGTGGGGCATGACGCGATCGCGGCTGGACACGAGCGTCACGCGTACGCCCATCGCCAGGTAGGCGGAGGCGAACTCGGCGCCGGTGACGCCGGATCCGACGACGATCAGGTGCTCGGGGAGTTCGGTGAGGTCGTAGACCTGACGCCAGGTCAGGATGCGCTCGCCGTCGGGCTCGGCGTCGGCGAGGAGCCGCGGGGTGGCCCCGGTCGCGATGAGCACGGTTCCCGCATCAACCGAATACTCTGCGTCACCGTTCGCCGGCGTAATGCGGACCTTGTGGCGGTGACCGAGGGTGTCCTCGCCGAACCGCGCGGTGCCGTGGACGACGGTGACGCCCGCCTTGATCAATTTGTTGTGAATGTCGGTCGACTGTGCGGCGGCGAGGCGGCGTACGCGATCATGAACCGTGATGGCATCGACGGTTATCGCTTCGAGGCCGTCCGAGTGGATGCCGAACTCCTCGGTGTCGCGGTACCCCGTCACCACGTCTGAGCTGGCAATGAACGTCTTCGATGGAACGCAGTCGTGCAGGACGCAGGCACCGCCAGCGCCGTCCGCCTCGACCACCGTGACATCCGCGTCGAGCTGAGCGGCGACGAGCGCCGCCTCGTAGCCGGCCGGTCCCCCACCGATGATCACAATCCGGTTCACGGCTGATTATCCCCTAATTTCCGCATCGTCCGCTGGGCGTTTCCGAAGCAACTGGAAGCGCGACACGCCACGCCATATTCTCTCGTACGCCCCAAGCGGGCTATCGTCATCGCCGTGCGTCATTACGCTGCGTACGGCTCCAACCTCGACCCCGCCCGAATGCGAGCCTACTGCCCGCACTCGCCGATGGTCGGCGTGGGCTGGCTGGAGAACTGGCGGATCACCTTCGCCGGTGAGGAGGTCATCGGCTGGGAGGGTGCCGTCACCACGATCGTTGAAGCGCCCGGCGAGCGCGTCTTCGTCGCGCTCTACGACGTGCATCCGTGGGACGAGGCGCAGCTCGACGAGGTCGAAGGCGTCGTCGCCGGCACCTACCGCAAGCTGCACGTACGCGTCGCAACGCTGGACGGCGAGCTGACCGCCTGGGTGTACGTCTTCAACGGCTACGAGGGCGGCCTGCCGACGGTCTGGTACCTCAACGAGATCGCGGCCGCCGCGGCGAAGGCCGGCGCACCGGACGACTACGTGGCCGCACTACGGTCCCGGCCGACGCGCAACAACTCGCTGGGCTGAGTCACACCGTCGTGCCCGGATCCAGGCGGGCGTACTCGCACTGGGCCAGGCGGTCGAGGCTGCCATCCACGACCATGTGGCCCTTCTCGTTGTACAGCCCGTCGTGCAGCGCGTACGCCCGCCGCGGCCGGATCGCCCGGATGAAGTCGACGGACTCCGACAGCTTCAGCCACGGGCCGCTGACCGGGACGAACAGCGTGTCGACGGTGGCGCCCTCGGGCACGTCGAACGAGTCGCCGGGGTGGTAGACGCGGTCGTCGACCAGGAATCCCAGATTCGGTACGCGCGTGATCTCCGGATGCAGCAGCGCATGCCACCCTCCGTACGCCTGCACGGCGTACCCGGCGGCGTCGAACGAGTCTCCGGAGGCGACCGTACGCGTGGCTCCCCTCAGCGCGTCCAGCTTGGACACGACCGCCTCGTGCGCGTGGACCGTCACCGCGGGCCGCTTCGCGAGCGCGTCAGCGAGCCGGTCGACGTCGAGGTGGTCGAAGTGCTCATGGGTGATCAGCACCGCGTCGACGCCGTCGAGCGCGGCTGGTGACGTCCACGGCCCCGGGTCGATGACCAGCACCGCGCCGTCGCGTTCCAGGCGTACGCACGAGTGCTCGAACTTGGTCACCTTCATGACGCAAAGACTAGTCCCGTGCGCCGGAACCGCATGCTCGAAGCGCGCGTCTCAGCGGCACCTAATCCTCGCCAACCGGGGGCACTCGATGACAACACGCAAGCTCTTGGCCGTCGGCCTCGCCGGGCTCCTGCTGGCCGCGGGCTGTTCCAGTAGTGACAACGCCGGCTCCAGCGACAACAGCAAAGTGGCCGGCGGACCGGCGGCGCCCGCGCCCGCCGAAGGCGGTGGCGCCGCTGGGGAGAAGGCCGGCGCCGACCAGCAGAACGCGCCGCAGCAGCCCGGTCAGAACGCGCCTACGTTCGACCGGGCGATCATCTACACCGGACAGATCACGATCCGGGTGGAGCACGTCGACCAGGCCGCCGAGAAGGTCCGGACGCTGGCGACCACTTCCGACGGGTTCGTCGCGACCGAGAAGAGCACCAGCGGCGACGGCTCGCGAGACGAGGCCCACATCACGATCCGCGTACCGGCGGCCAAGTTCGGCGACATCCTCAACGAGCTCGGCAAGTCGCTCGGCAAGGAGCTGGATCGCAACATCTCCACGCAGGACGTGACCGAGCAGGTCGCCGACCTGGATGCGCAGATCGCCGCCACGCGGACCAGCGTGGACAGCGTCCGGCGGCTGCTCGCCCAGGCCAAGGACCTCAACCAGATCCTGCTGCTGGAGAAGGAGCTGACGGCCCGGCAGGCCACGCTGGACTCGCTGGTCGGCAAGAAGCGCCGGCTCGACGATCAGGTGGCCCTGTCCACCATCACCGTGGCGCTCATGGGACCCGAAGCGGTCTACGTGGAGCCGAAGGAGGAGGACCCGTCGTTCCTGGGCGGCCTGCGGGCGGGCTGGGAGACGTTCGTGGTCATCGTCCAGGTCGCGCTGGCCGTCCTCGGCTTCCTGATTCCTTTCCTGATCGCGCTCGCTCTGGTGGGCGTACCCGTGATCTGGTGGTTGCGCAGGAAACGGCAGCCGGTGGCGGGCCCCACCGAGTAAGCAAACGCGGCCCTCGGGGAAACCCGTGACATCCCGGCCAGATCGGCCGGGGTGTCGCGGGGAAGAGGTCGCCAGCCGGCCCGGCGATAATCCGCCGGCCAGGGGCCGCGCCATTCGCGATCAGAAATACGACGACAGCGCCGCGAGCGCCGTGTGGACCATCGTGCGGACGCCGTAGCCGATGGCGCGTTCGTCCACATCGAAGCCCGACTGGTGGATGTCCATGGGCGCCTCGTTGCCGGGGATGCCGGTGCCGAGCCTGATCATCGCGCCCGGCACGTGCTCCAGGTAGAAGGCGAAGTCCTCGCCGCCCATGCTGATCTCGGCCTCGACGACCCGGTCCGCGCCCAGCGCCGCTCCCGCGGCCGCCGCGATCACCGCGGTCGCCATGCGGTCGTTGATGACCGGTGGTACGCCCCGCGTGTAGCGCACGTCGACACCGGCACCGGTAGCCGCGACGACGTCCTTGATCAGCTTCGTGATCAGGTCGGGCGCCTGCTGCCACGCGTCCTTGTTGAGGATCCGCACGGTTCCCTTGGCATATCCCTCGATCGGGATGGCGTTGGGCGCCTCGCCCGAGTGCACCGCGCCGAAGACCATCGACACGCCCGCTCGCGGGTCGACCCGGCGGTCCAGGAGCGCGGGAGCGTCCACAATGACCCGAGCGAGCGCGTGGACCAGGTCGGCGGTCAGGTGGGGCCGGGCGGTGTGACCACCCCGGCCGGTCAGCCGCACTTCGACCGTGTCCGCCGCGGCCGTGAACGCGCCCGAGCGTACGCCGATCAGACCGACCGGCAGCTGCGGAGCGCAGTGCAGGGCGTAAATCGCGACGACGTCCTTCAGCGAGCCCGCCGAGATCATCTCCGGCGCGCCGGACGGGAACTTCTCCTCCGACGGCTGGAAGAGCAGCCGCACCCGGCCGGGCAGCTCGCCCCGCTGGTCGAGCTGGGCCAGGGCGAGGCCGACACCGAGCAGCACTGTCGTGTGTACATCGTGGCCACAGGCGTGCGCGACGCCCGGCACCTGCGAGCGGTACGGCACGTCCTTGATGTCCGGCAGCGGAAGGGCGTCGAGGTCGGCGCGCAGCGCGATCACGCGGTCGCCGTGGCCGATGTCGCAGATCACACCGTTGCCGCGGGGCAGCAACCGGGGCTGCAGACCGGCGACCGCCAGCTCGCGGTAGACCAGGCCGGACGTCTCGAATTCGTGACCGGAAAGCTCGGGGTGCGCGTGAATGTGACGTCGTACAGCTACGAGCTCCGCACCGCGGGCGGCGAGCCAGCGGTCAAGCTGACCGGGCAGCGGATCGGCCCCAGGCAAGGTCTCGGGCCAGCTGGACGTCAGTGTGCCGCCTTCCGGCAGCGTCAGCGCAGCACTGGTCACGGCAGATTCTCGATCTCGATCGACGGTGGGACAAACCTCGACAAGCCTAGCCCCAGACCGGTAACTCTGCGCAACCTCATTGCGGTAGCGACTGCGTCGCGCAGCGTCACATCCTCCCAGGTAGAGAGAATCTGTAGCGGTTTCGATCGCCGGCATCGGGCCTTACACCTCTCACAACGCGTGACGGCTGTGAATGTGACGGACATCCCCGTTGTCCCCGAACCACCGTCTTCCATCCGTGTTACAAGACGTCGCACACCAGGTGCGAGTTCAGGCGAGTAGTCGACTGAGTGGCGCGATCGGCTACCGGATCTCGGCCGTTCGGTTCGCCACCCGGGTTACCCCGAGAGCTTGATCAAACACCTTGGGCGCACGCCATTACCGTGGAAGTCAGATTCTGGCTGAGAAACGGTCGGCTTCCGGCGTCCGGGTTTAGAAGCGATCGACGGGCCGGTAGGTGCCCCAGACATCACGCAGTGCATGGCAAACCTCACCGACAGTAGCCTTCGCGGCGAGGGCGTCCTTCATCGGACGCAGTACGTTGTCCGTACCTTCGGCCGCCTTACGGAGATCCGACAGCGCCGACTGGACCCGGCCGTTGTCGCGGTCCCGCCGCAGCTGCGCCAGCCGGGCCGCCTGCGCCTCCTCGATCGCCGGGTCCACGCGCAGCGGCTCGTAAGGCTCCTCTTCGTCCAGCTTGAACCGGTTGAGCCCGACGACCGTACGCTCGCCGGAGTCGATCTGCTGGGCGAAGCGGTAGGCCGACGTCTCGATCTCCCGCTTCTGGAAGCCGTTCTCGATCGCCTCGACCGCCGAGCCGTGCTCGAAGACCCGGTCGATGAGCGCCCTGGCCTGCTCCTCGATCTCGTCGGTGAGCGCCTCGACCACATAGGATCCGGCGAACGGGTCCACCGTGGCGGTCAGATCCGTCTCGTACGCCAGCACCTGCTGCGTACGCAGGGCGAGCCGGGCGGCCTTGGCGGTCGGCAGCGCGATCGCCTCGTCGTACGAGTTCGTGTGCAGCGACTGGGTTCCGCCCAGCACCGCACCCAGACCCTGGACGGCGACCCGGATCAGGTTCACTTCGGGCTGCTGCGCGGTCAGCTGCACGCCCGCGGTCTGCGTATGGAAGCGCAGCATCCACGACTTCGGATCCTGCGCACCGAACTCCTCACGCATGATGCGCGCCCACAGCCGCCGGGCGGCCCGGAACTTGGCGACCTCTTCGAGCAGCGTCGTACGCGCGACGAAGAAGAAGGACAAGCGCGGTGCGAAGTCGTCGACCTTCAAGCCGGCGGCCTGCGCAGCGCGGACGTACTCGATGCCGTTGGCGAGGGTGAAGGCGATCTCCTGCACGGGCGTCGCACCGGCCTCGGCCATGTGGTAACCGCTGATCGATATCGTGTTCCACTTCGGGATCTCGCCCTTGCAGTAGGCGAACGTGTCGGCGACCAGCCGCAGCGACGGCTTGGGCGGGAAGATGTAGGTCCCGCGGGCGATGTACTCCTTGAGAATGTCGTTCTGGATCGTTCCGTTCAGCGCGGTCCCCGGTACGCCCCCCTTCTCCGCCACCAGCTGATAGAGCAGCAGCAGTACGCTGGCCGGCGCGTTGATCGTCATGCTGGTCGAGACCTTGTCCAGCGGGATGCCGCCGAACAGGATCGCCATGTCCTCGATCGAGTCGATCGCCACGCCGACCTTGCCGACCTCGCCGTGCGCGATCGGGTCGTCGGAGTCGTAGCCCATCTGCGTAGGCAGGTCGAACGCCACCGACAGGCCCATCGTCCCGGCCGCCAGCAGCTGCTGGTAGCGAGCGTTCGACTCCGCCGCGGTGCCGAAGCCGGCGTACTGGCGCATCGTCCAGGGCCGCGACGTATACATGGTCGGGTAGACGCCCCGGGTGAACGGGTACTCGCCGGGCTGCTCCGGATCCCGTGCCGGGACGTCCGTCGGCCCGTAAACGGGCTTGAGGGGGAACCCGGACTCGCTTAACCGGCGTTCAGTCATACCGCTGATCGTAGGACCGCTCGGTGGCGGCGCAGCGCGTACGGGTCATGAGGTTGCCCACAACCAGCCATCGACGGCCGCCCGGGGTCGGTCCGCAGGATCCCGGTTAGATCAGGGAAGTTGTACGGATCATGGCCCATGATCCGTGCATTAACCCTGATCTTGCCGGGATCATGGGGGCCGACCCGGCTTCCGCTCGACCGGCTCGTGTCGCAGAATGGATCGGTTGGCCGATCCCACCCCCGGGTATGAAATCCCTGCACCGGCGCTCGCGCCGACCCCCCGCTGGCCTCGCCAGCCGAACGCACCAGCAGACTTGTCCCCCAGCGAGACGGCGGCTCGAAGTGACTTCCCCCATATCGACCACCTGGAACAGCTCCCCCGGCGACGGACGAGCAGCGCCGGGCTCCCTGATCGGCGGCCGGTACGCCCTGCGTACCGCCATCGGTACGGGCGGAATGGGCACGGTGTGGCGGGCGAGTGACACCCTGCTGCGCCGGGACGTCGCCGTGAAGGAGGTCGTCTGCCCGCCGGGGATGGCACCGGCCGACCGCGAAGCGATGTACGAGCGCACGATGCGTGAGGCCCGAGCCGCCGCGGCCCTGGCCCACCCGAGCGTGGTGCAGGTCTACGACGTGGTCACCGAGGCTGGCCGGCCGTGGATCGTCATGGAGATGCTGGACGCGCGCAGCCTCGCCGACATGGTGATCGAGGGCGGCCCGCTGGCGCCCCGGATGGTCGCCAAGATCGGTGTCGCGCTGCTGGGCGCGCTGGAGGTCGCGCACGCGGCCGGCGTACTGCACCGCGATGTGAAGCCGGCCAACGTGCTGATCTGTGCCGACGGCCGGTGCGTGCTGACGGACTTCGGCGTCGCGCGGATGCCCAGCGACGTCCAGCTGACCACGCCCGGCATGGTGCTGGGCTCACCGCATTTCATCTCGCCCGAGCGCGCCATGGGCCACGCCTTCGGGCCGCCGAGCGACCTTTTCTCCCTCGGCGTCACGCTGTTCACCGCGGTCGAGGGCCGCCCGCCGTTCGACAAGGGCGACCCGCTCGCGACGATGCACGCCGTCGTCGAGGAGCCGCCGGCCGCCTTCTCGCTGGCCGGCCCGCTCGCCGAGGTCCTCAGCGGCCTGCTCATCAAGGACCCCGCCCAGCGCTGGGACGTCCACCAGGCCCGGTCGGTGCTGCGCGATCTGCTCGCCGGGCCGCTCGCCCAGCCGCCTTCGCCGTCGGCGTACACCGATCCGTGGTCGGTCATGCCGGCGCCCGCCAACCAGTGGACCGACCCCACCGCCGCCGCGCCGACCAGCCCGGTAGCCCCGGCCAAGCAGGTCGGCGGCAAGGCGCTGCTGCCCACCGGGGCCCTGCCGGAGCTGGACGGGCCCTATCCGCCGGTGAAACCGCCGCGATCCGGTATCCTGGGCGCCGTGCGCGGCATGCCTCGCGGGCCCCGGATCGGCATGGCCGCCCTCGTCGCGGCCGTGGTGCTGGCCGCCTCCCTCACCGCCGTCAGCCTGCTGATGGGCGACAACACCGGTACGCCCGCCGCGACCGGATCGTCGACCCCGTCCACCTCATCGTCCCCGCCCGCGCCGTCCCCACTGGCCGGCACCGCGTACCAGGGTGCGGGCTACAGCGTCGTGCTGCCGCAGGGCTGGCGGATCAAGAAGGAGTCCGGCTACATCCAGGTCAGCGACCCCCAAGTCAGCGGCCGGTGGTTCCGCCTGATCACCAACAACGGCAAGGACGCCAACAAGACCCTCTCGTCCGGCAGCAGCCTGCTGAAGAAGCGCGGCTGCGAGGACGGGTACACCGAGATCGGCATCTCCGGCGCGCAGGTGGCCGGGCAGGCCGGCGCAGCGCTGGAGTACCAGTGCACGCCCAAGGGCCAAAAGCAGCGCCACGGCCTCTGGTATGCGGTCGCCTCGGGCGGCAAGATCTACCAGTTCTACCTCTCGACGTGGGAGACGGACTTCGCCACGGCGAAGGAACTGTTCCAGTCGGCCGCGACAACCTTCAAACTCAGCGCGTGAAACGCCGGATCAGCCCGCTGTCCCTGTGCTAAGAATCGGCCATGACCGACGACACCGCGCCGGCGGCGACGCTGACCGACCGGGTCCGCGCCTGGATCGCCGAGGACCCCGACCCAGCCGGCCGCGACGAGCTGATCGCCCTCCTCGACGCCGGTGACACGGCCGAACTCGCCGACCGGTTCGCGGGCCCGCTGACCTTCGGGACGGCCGGCCTGCGTGGCCCGCTGCGCGCCGGTCCCAACGGGATGAACCTCGCCGTTGTACGCCAAGCCGCGGCGGGCCTGATCGCCTGGCTGGTCGACAACGCGACCACGGCCGAGGAGCCGCTGGTCATCGGGTTTGACGCCCGCCGGGGCTCGGCCGAGTTCGCCGCCGAGACGGCCCGGGTCGCCACCGGGGCGGGGCTGCGGGCGCTGGTGATGCCCCGGCCGTTGCCGACACCGCTGCTGGCATTCGCCGTACGCCATTTTCGTGGCTGCGCCGGGGTGATGGTGACGGCATCGCACAATCCACCGCAGGACAACGGGTACAAGGTGTACCTCGGCGCCCGGCTCGGTGGAGCGCTGGGCGCGGGTGCGCAGATCGTCCCGCCGGTCGACGCCGAGATCTCCGCTCGCATCGCGGCGGTGAGGAAACTGTCGGCGGTGCCGCTCGGCCCCGGCGGCGAAACGCTCGGCGAAGACATCGTCGCCGCGTACGTGGCCGCAGCGGCTCGGGTCGTCGAGGCCGATGGCGCCCGTGATCTCGTCGTGGCGTATACGCCGCTGCATGGCGTAGGCGGGCAGGTCGTGGTGGACGCCTTCACCCGGGCCGGATTCGCGGCACCGGCGGTGGCGAAGGCGCAGTGGGCGCCCGACGGCGCCTTTCCGACCGTCGCGTTTCCGAACCCCGAGGAGCCGGGCGCGATGGATCACGTCATCGCGCTGGCCGGAGAGATCGGGGCCGACATCGCCATCGCCAACGACCCCGACGCCGACCGGTGTGCGGTCGCTGTCCCGGCCGGCGGTACGTGGCGGATGCTGCGCGGCGACGAGGTGGGCGTACTGCTCGCCGATCATTTGATGCGCCGCGGCGTACGCGGAACCTACGCGACCACGGTCGTGTCGTCGTCGCTGCTGCGAGCCATGGCCGCCGACCGAGGTGCCGGCTATGGCGAGACGCTGACCGGCTTCAAGTGGATCGTCCGGGCCGCCGAGGACCTCGCCTTCGGCTACGAGGAAGCGCTCGGGTACTGCGTGGACCCGGCGAGCGTACGCGACAAGGACGGCATCAGCGCTGCGCTCGTCGTCGCCGAACTGGCCGCCGGCCTCAAGTCGGAGCTGCGTACGCTCACCGACCGCCTCGACGAACTAGCCGTACGCTACGGCCTCTACGCCACCGATCAGCTGTCGGTACGCGTCGACGACCTCGCCGAAATCGCCGCCGCGATGGCCCGGTTGCGGGCGAAGATGCCCACGACCCTGCTCGACGAGCCGGTGACGGCGGCCGAAGACCGGCTCCCCGATGCCGACGTCGTCATCTTGCGTACGGCCGAGGCTCGGGTCGTGGTGCGGCCCTCCGGCACCGAACCGAAGCTCAAGGCGTACCTGGAAGTGGTCGAACCGGTCGTGGACGGCGACACGGCCGCGGCGAGGGAACGCGCGAGCGCCGCCCTCACCGCGCTGCGGACCGAGACCGCCGCAGCCCTCGGTATCTGGTCCGTAGCTCCCTGAAGGTAGGTTGAGAGGCTGTGGACGTAACCGTCGTTGACCACCCGCTGGCCCAGTCCCGGCTGACCGCGATGCGCGACAGCCGAACCGACTCCGCCACTTTCCGCGCCGCTCTGCACGAGCTGAGCACGATGCTTGCTTACGAAGCCGCGCGCTTCTTCTCTGCCCAGCAGTACCCGATCGAGACGCCGGTCGCGCCGGCGCAGGGTACGCGCCTAGCCAACCCACCGCTGGTCGTGCCGGTCCTGCGGGCCGGGCTCGGCATGGCTGACGCCGTACTGAACCTGCTGCCGGAGTCGTCCATGGGCTTCGTCGGGCTGGCTCGCGACGAGATCACCTTCGAGCCGCGGGCGTACATGGAGTCGCTACCGACCGACCTGCGGGGGCTCCCGGTTCTCGTCCTGGACCCGATGCTGGCCACCGGCGGATCGCTGGAACACTGCTGCCGGCTGCTTGTCGACCGCGGCTGCACGGAGATCACGGTGCTGTGCGTGATCTGCGCGCCCGAGGGGATCGCCCGGCTGGAACGGTCCGGGCTGCCGATCCGGCTGGTTACCGCCTCCGTGGACGAGCGGCTCAACGACAAGATGTTCATCGTGCCGGGGCTGGGGGACGCCGGGGACCGCCAGTTCGGCGGCATGCCCCGCTTCTGAGTTCGTGCTGGGCGCGGTGTTCGGCGCCGAAGGACGCCGTTGCCCGCGCTGGGTTGCGGCGTGGGAGGCGCGTTCCGGATGGTGGGATAGTTGATCTCGCGCCACCGGAGATCGACGCCGCGGCCGACTCGTGCCGGCGTAAGAGTTCCCGCGAGTAGGCTCAGGAACATGACAGTGACGGCACCGGCGCTCGCCGAGGTGACGAGTTCCAACGCGGCGCTGCGCGCATTCCTGCATGGGCTGCCGGGCGTGGACAAGGTCGGTGCGGATGCCCGAGCCGCCGCGCTGGGGACCCGGTCCATCAAGACGACCGCCAAGGCGATGGCGATCGAGCTGGCGATCAGCATGGTCGACCTGACGACGCTGGAGGGCGCCGACACCCCGGGCAAGGTACGCGGCCTGGCGACGAAGGCGCTGCGCCCCGATCCGATGGACCCGAGCTGCCCGCCGACCGCGGCCGTCTGCGTCTACCCGTCGATGGTGTCCGTCGCGAAGGAGATGACGAAGGGCACCAGCGTCAAGGTGGCGAGCGTGGCGACGGCCTTCCCGTCGGGGCAGGCGAGCCTCAAGGTGAAGCTCGACGACGTACGCGACGCGGTGGAGGCGGGCGCCGACGAGATCGACATGGTGATCAACCGCGGGGCCTTCCTGTCCGGCCGCTACCTGGAGGTCTACGACGAGATCGTGGCGATCAAGGGAGTGTGTGGCGACGCCCGGCTCAAGGTGATCATGGAGACCGGCGAGCTGGTGACCTACGACAATGTGCGGCGCGCGTCGTGGCTGTCGATGCTCGCCGGCGGCGACTTCATCAAGACCTCGACCGGCAAGGTGCAGCCCGCCGCGACCCCGCCGGTCACGTTGATCATGCTGGAGGCGGTCCGCGACTTCCTGATCGCGACCGGCCGCCAGGTCGGCGTGAAGCCGGCCGGTGGCATCCGGACCTCGAAGGACGCCATCAAGTACCTGGTGCTGGTCAACGAGACGGTCGGCGACGGCTGGCTGGACCCGCACTGGTTCCGGTTCGGCGCCTCGTCGGTCCTCAACGACCTGCTGATGCAGCGCAACAAGATCAAGACCGGGCACTACTCCGGCCCCGACTACGTGACGTTGGACTGACCATGGCCATCTTCGAGTACGCACCGGCGCCCGAGTCCCGCTCGATCGTCAACATCAAGCCGAGCTACGGCCTGTTCATCGACGGCGACTTCGTCGACGGTGCGGGCAGCTTCAAGTCGATCAGCCCCGCCTCCGAGGAGGTGCTGGCCGAGATCTCCGAGGCGTCCGAGGCCGACGTCGACCGGGCGGTGGCCGCGGCGCGGCGGGCGTACGAGCAGGTATGGGGGCCCATGCCGGGCGCCGAGCGCGCCAAGTACCTGTTCCGCATCGCGCGTATCATCCAGGAACGCGCCCGGGAGCTGGCGGTCCTCGAATCGCTGGACAACGGCAAGCCGATCCGGGAGTCGCGCGACGTCGACGTCCCGCTGGTCGCCGCGCACTTCTTCTACTACGCGGGCTGGGCCGACAAACTGGAGCACGCCGGGTTCGGCCCCCACCCGCGTCCGCACGGCGTGGCCGGGCAGATCATTCCGTGGAACTTCCCGCTGCTGATGCTGGCGTGGAAGATCGCGCCCGCGCTCGCGTGCGGCAACACCGTCGTGCTGAAGCCGGCCGAGACCACGCCGCTGACCGCGCTGCTGTTCGCCGAGATCTGCCAGCAGGCCGAGCTGCCGCCGGGCGTGGTCAACATCGTCACTGGCGCGGGTGCGACCGGCGCGGCGATCGTAAACCACCCCGACGTCGACAAGGTGGCGTTCACCGGCTCGACCGAGGTCGGCCGGATCATCGCGCGGGCGGTCGCCGGCACCGGCAAGAAGGTGACGCTGGAACTGGGCGGCAAGGCGGCGAACATCGTCTTCGAGGACGCACCGGTCGACCAGGCCGTGGAAGGCATCGTCAACGGCATCTTCTTCAACCAAGGGCACGTCTGCTGCGCCGGATCGCGGCTGCTGGTGCAGGAGTCCGTCGCCGATGAGGTGCTGGAGTCGCTCAAGCGCCGCATGGCGACCTTGCGCGTGGGCGACCCGCTGGACAAGAACACCGACATCGGCGCCATCAACTCCGCCGAGCAGCTCGCTCGCATCAAGGAGCTGACCGCGGCCGGTGCCCAGGAAGGCGCGGAAGCGTGGTCGCCGCCGTGCGAGCTGCCCGCCCGTGGCTTCTGGTTCGCGCCGACCATCTTCACCGGCGTATCGCAGGCCCACCGCATCGCCCGCGAGGAGATCTTCGGCCCGGTCCTGTCCATCCTGACTTTCCGTACGCCCGCCGAGGCCGTCGAGAAGGCCAACAACACGCCGTACGGGCTGTCGGCGGGGATCTGGACCGAGAAGGGCTCCCGGATCCTGGCCGTCGCCGACCAGCTGCGAGCCGGTGTCGTCTGGGCCAACACGTTCAACAAGTTCGACCCGGCATCGCCGTTCGGCGGCTACAAGGAGTCCGGCTACGGTCGCGAGGGTGGCCGGCACGGTCTGGAGGCGTACCTTGCCCACTAAGGACTTCAAGCGGCTGGCCGTACGCAAGACGTACAAGCTGTTCATCGGCGGCGCCTTCCCGCGCAGCGAGTCCGGCCGCAGTTACGTGGTCGCCGACGCGAAGGGGCAGTTCGTGGCCAACGCCTCGCAAGCCTCCCGGAAGGACGCGCGCGACGCCGTCCTCGCCGCCCGCGGTGCCGTGGCCCAATGGTCCGGCGCCACGGCGTACAACCGGGGTCAGATCTTGTACCGGATCGCGGAGATGCTGGAGGGGCGCCGCGATCAGTTCGTGGCGGAGCTGAGGACCTTCGGCGTGAAGAACGCGGACGCCGAAGTGGACGCGGCGATCGACCGCTGGGTCTGGTACGCCGGCTGGAGCGACAAGCTCGCGCAGGTGGTCGGCGGCGCGAACCCGGTCGCGGGGCCGTACTTCAACCTGTCGGCGCCGGAGCCGACGGGCGTGGTGGCGGTGATCGCGCCGGCGGAATCGGCTCTGCTGGGCCTGGTGAGCGTCGTCGCGCCGGTGATCGTCACCGGCAACACGGCGGTCGTGGTGGCGTCGCCGGACCGGCCGCTGCCGGCGATCACGCTGGCCGAGGTCCTGGCGACGTCGGACCTGCCGGGCGGCGTGATCAACATTCTGACCGGCTCGCCCGCCGAGATCGCGCCGTGGCTGGCCTCGCACTCCGACGTCAACGGCATCGACCTGACCGGCATCGCCGATCACGCGCTGGCCAAGGATCTTGAGGTGGCCGCGGCCGACACCCTGAAGCGGGTGATCCGTCCGTTCGCGGTGGATTGGTCGGCCGATCCGGGCATCGGGCGGATGACGCCGTTCCTGGAGACCAAGACCGTGTGGCACACCAAGAGCTTCGAGGGCGTCAAGGGCTCGGCGTATTAGGGGTTCATCTCAGGGTCCTTCCGGATACGTAGACACGCTAGATGTAGCTACGTTAGGCCCGTGAGTGTCCTGGATATCGCGCGACTTCAGTTCGCGACCACGACGATCTTCCACTTCCTGTTCGTCCTGCTGACCCTCGGGCTGGTCACCCTGCTCGTGGTCCTGCAGACGAGCTGGCTGGTCACGAAGAAGCCGGTCTACGAGCGGATGACCCGCTTCTGGGGGCGCCTATACGTGATCAACTACTTCGTCGGCATCGCCACCGGCGTGGTGCTGGAACTCCAGTTCGGCATGGGCTGGAGCGGCCTGTCGCACTACCTCGGCGACGTCTTCGGCGCGCCGCTGGCGATGGAGACGCTCATCGCGTTCTTCCTGGAGTCGACGTTCCTCGGCCTCTGGATCTTCGGCTGGGGGCGGCTCAACCGGTTCGTGCACACCGCGCTGATCTGGCTGGTGGCCATCACCGCGTACCTCAGCGTCTTCTGGGTACTCGCGGCGAACTCGTTCCTCCAGCATCCGGTCGGGTACGCCCAAGGCGCCGACGGCGTCATCGAACTCACCGACTTCGGGGCGCTGCTGACCAACCCGACGTTCGTCGTGGCGCTGCCGCACGTGGTCTTCGCCGCGATCGGCACCGGCGGATTCGTCATGGCCGGGATCAGCGCCTGGCATTTCATCCGGCGTACGCCCGAGATCGAGTTCTTCCGCAAGTCGTTGCGGCTGGGCGTGGTGACCGCGTTCGTGGGCATCTTCCTCACCATCGGCGCGGGCTTCGCTCAGTTCGGCCCGGTCGGCCAGGTGCAGCCGACGAAGTTCGACGGGCCTTCCCGCGCCGGCGCCGTTGCCGACTTCACCGCCCGGTTCGGACCGGGGGACTACGCTCCGCCGGTCTACGCCACCATCGGGCTCGGTTTCATGATCCTGATCGGGATGGTGCTGTTCTGCGTCGGCCTGTTCATCCCGCTGCTCCACCGCGACGCCATCATCCGCCTTCAGTTCCCGCTCTATCTGCTGCTGCTCGCGATTCCGCTGCCGTTCATCGCGGCCATCTTCGGGTGGCTCATCCGGGAAGGCGGCCGGCAGCCGTTCGCGGCGTACGGGCTGCTACCGCTGGAGGACGCGATCACGCCGGGTCTGTCGGCCGGCTCGGCGTTGGCCAGTTACCTGATCTTCACGGTCGTGCTGGCCGGCCTGGCCGTCACCGACTGGGTGCTCATCGCCCGAGCGGCGCACCGCGGACCGGCCGAACCCACTCCCGGCGCCCTGACCCCGCTCGCCTAATCCTCGGGTCTCGCCGGCTCGGGCTCGTTGGGAGGACGACATGATCCTGCTGCTCGTTGGGAGGACGACATGATCCTGCTGCTCGCGATCCTCTTCTGTGGATACTTCATCCTCGCCGGGCTCGACTACGGTGTGGCGCTGGTGGCCACCGGCCGCCGCGAACTCGACCGCATCGCACCCTTCTTCCTCGGCAACGAGGTCTGGCTGGTCGCCGCGATCGGGCTGCTCTTCGGCGTATTCCCGGCCGACGAGGGGCGGCTGCTGGGGGCGTACCGGGTGCCGGCCGGGCTGGCGCTGCTGGGGGTGATCACCGTCACCGCTACCTTCGGTCTGCGGATCTTCGCTCGGCCGTCGCACGCCGACGGTGCGAGCGGTGTCAGTCCGCTCGATGGCGTCGCCAAGATCGGTGGTGCGCTGGCCGCTCTCGGGTGGGGCGCGGTGCTCGGCGCGACCTGGCACGGCGGCCCGTTCTCCATCTCCGTACCCGTCGTCGCCGGAGCGCTGGGAATGCTGGCGGTGGTCGGCGTACACGGCTGGGCGTTCCTGCGACGGCGGTGGGCGATCTTGGCGGCGACGACGGCCGTCCTGATCGGTTCGGTGGCCGTCGCCGGATCCACCATCACCTGGCATCCGGCTTCGTCGACTGCCGTCGATCTCGTCGCGCCCGTGGCGTACGCCCTGGTCCCGCTCTTGATCCTGATTCAGGGCGCGACATGGTGGGTGTTCCGTACGCGACATGTCAGCGAGCCGTCGGCCGTACGCCGAACCGGGTCTGCTTAGCTGCCGGTATGCGTCCCTTCGATCTCCGCCTCCTGCGTACCGTGCCGGCCGTCCGGCGCGACGCGGTGATTCTGGTGGTGTGCGGCGGCGGGGTCGCGTTGGCTGTGGTCGGCGCGGCGTACTTCCTCGCGCGCGTGCTGGCCTCGGCCACCGAGGGATCGCTGTACGCCGCCGGGCTGGCCGGGTTCGTGGGCGCACTCGGACTGCGAGCACTGTTCTCGACCGCGGCCGGGTACGCCGCGGCGCGGATGGCGGCGACGGTCAAGCAGCAACTCCGTGCGGATCTGGCCGCCGCGGTCGGCGACCGGGGCCCGTCGTGGCTGACCGGTCAGCGGGCCGGCGAACTGGCGACGCTCAGCGGCCGCGGGCTCGACGCCCTCGACGGATACTTCACCGGCTACCTGCCGCAGCTCATTCTCGGCGTGACCGTGCCCGGTGCCGTCCTGGTGACGCTGTCCGTCAGCGACCTGCCCAGCGCGGTCATCGTGCTCGTCACGCTGCCGCTGATCCCGGTCTTCGGCATTCTCATCGGCTGGCAGACCCAGGCCGCGACCGAGAAGCAGTGGCACCGCCTGCGGCTGCTCGGCGGCCATTTCCTCGACATGGTTTCGGGGCTGCCCACGCTGCGGGCGTTCGGCCGGGCCCGCGCTCAGGTGCAAGCCGTACGCACCATGGCCGACCAGCACCGGGTGGCGACGATGAAGACGCTGCGCATCGCCTTCCTTTCCGCGCTGGTGCTCGAATTGGTCGGAACGCTGTCGGTCGCTTTGGTGGCGGTGCCGGTCGGCCTGCGCCTGCTGGGCGGGACCATGACGCTGGCGACCGCACTGCTGGTGCTTTTGGCGACGCCGGAGGCGTACGCGCCGCTGCGGGCGGCCGGTACGCGCTTCCACGCCAGCATGGAAGGGCTGACGGCGCTCGACCAGGCATTCACGCTCCTCGCCCCGACTCTGCCTGCCCCGCCAGCTTCCCCGTCGGCGTCACAGCCGGCGCCCCCGTCGGCCAAACGCGCCGAGCCGGGGGCGGGTAACGGGCCGGTGGCGGAGTTGATGAGCGTCAGCGTCGTCTACGACCGCGGCCCGGCGCTACAAGACATGGACCTTCGGATCCAAGCGGGCGACCGCATCGCCCTCGTGGGCCCGAGCGGCAGCGGCAAGAGCACCGTTCTGGCGTTGTTGCTGGGCCTCGTCCAGCCCAGCGAGGGATCGGTGACGGCGCCCGATCGCGATGCCATCGCGTGGGTACCGCAGCGGGCTCATCTGTTCGCCGCGACGCTGGCCGAGAACATCGCTCTCGGCGTGCCGGATGCGAGCCGGGACGAGATCCGGGAAGCGGCGTACGCCGCCCATCTCGCCGACGTCATCGATCAGCTGCCGCACGGGCTCGACACCCCGCTGGGCGAGCGGGGTCATGGGCTGTCCAGCGGGGAACGGCAGCGGCTGGCTCTCGCTCGCGCCTTTGCGCGTACGCAGGCCGGGTTGATCCTGCTGGACGAGCCGACCGCACGGCTGGACGCGGCGAGCGAGCAGGCGGTGATCGAGGCGACCGAGCGGCTGATCGCGGGCCGGACCGCGGTGTTCGTCGCGCACCGGCCGGCGATGCTGCGCCTGGCCACCCGGATCGTCCACATGGAACACGGCCGGGTCCGGGAGGCGGTGACGGTATGAGCCTGTGGCGGTTGACAAGGCCGGTCGCCGGGCGCCTGGCCGGAGCCGGGCTGCTGGCAGCCGCGACCGAGCTGTCCGGCCTCGGCCTCATGGCCACCGCTACGTGGCTGCTCATCACGGCCGCCGGTCAGCCGCCGATCACCGCACTGTCGGTGGCGATCGTCGCGGTACGGGCGCTGGCCGTCTCTCGTGGTTCGCTACGGTACGCCGAACGCCTGGCCAGTCACGATGCCGTCCTGCGTATCGTGACCGAGGTCCGGGCCCGGGTCTTCGCATCCCTCGCCGAGCGGCCGAATCTGGTGGCGCGCAAGGGAGATGCCCTGTCGCGGATGGTGTCCGATGTAGACGCCGTACAGGACGCGATCATCCGGGTCGCCCTCCCCGCGTTCGCTGCCGCCGTTGCCGGGACCGTGGCGGTCGCCGGCGCGTCCCTCATATCGTTGCCGGCCGGTATGACACTTCTGGCCGGACCGCTCCTGTGCGGCTTGGTGCTGCCGGTTGTGGCGTACCGGGCGGCGCAGGCGGGATCGGCGCGGCTGGCGCCGCTGCGGGCCGCGTACGCCGGCCACACCATCGATCTCGTCCACGGCGCGGCGGATCTCGCCGCCTTCGGTGCCCGCCCGGCTTTCGAAGCACGGGCGGCGCACGTGGCCGCCGATATCGCGGCGACCGAGAAGGCGCTGGCCCGCCGCGCTCTCGCCATCGACCTCGCCGGCTCCGTTGTGATCGCGCTGACCGCTTGCGGGGTGTTCCTCGCGGCGTGGACGGCCGGCGTAGCTGGGGTGTGGATCGGCGTACTCACGGTCGGGACGCTCGCCGCGGGCGAGATCGCGTTGTCGCTCGTCGCCGCCGCCCGTAAACGCGCCGAGATCGCCGGTGCGCTCGACCGCGTCCGGCCGTTGCTCACCTCCGCCCAGAACGCCGCTGACGAACAGCCGGTCGAGACCGGTGCTCCGCAACCGGTGACAGTGAAGGACGTCACGGTTCGATACCGCCCCACTGGCCCGGCCGCGCTCGACCGCTTCTCATTGGAACTGGAGCCGGGTACGCGTACCGCGCTGGTCGGGCCGAGCGGCGCCGGCAAGTCCACGGTGCTGGGCATCTTGAGCGGTGCTCTCCAGCCCGACGAGGGCACCGTCACTTACGGTGGGCAGCCGTTGCCGCGGCCGGCGTACCCCGTGATCGGCGGCCTGTACGCCGACGCAGCGGTGTTCCACGCGAGCATCAAGGAGAACGTGGCCCTGGGCCGGGAGTCCACAGAGGACGAGCTGGCCGCGGCGGCGCGGGCGGCGGGCCTGCTGGAGTGGGTGCAGGCGCAGCCGGACGGCTGGGACACGATGGTCGGCGAGGACGGCACGGCGCTGTCCGGCGGGCAGCGGCAGCGGCTGACCCTCGCTCGGGCGCTGGTGCAGGCGCCGCCGGTTCTGCTGCTCGACGAGCCGACCGAGGGGCTCGACCCGGCTCAGGCCGACGAGGTGATCCGGTCGGTGCTCGCGTACGCCGGCCACCGGACCGTGGTGGTCGTGACGCACCGGGCCGCGGAGGCGGACGCCTTCGACCGCATCGTGCGGCTCTGACGCGCGGCGCCCAGGACCTTCGACTCGCGGCACCGTGAGGGTGGCCCAGCGGAGCCGAGCCGCGGGTGAGCCCGGACCGGCGGTCTCGAAAGAGTGCCGCTCAGAGACCTTGGCCGGACGGTCGATCGCGGTTATCTTCGATCCCTGCTGACATACATATATCCACATGTCGTGGAACCAGGGTGGCGTGCGCGTACGCACCCGCGTCACTCCGGCGGAGGAGGACCGGATCCGGGCGCACACTCCGCGCGGGGAACGACTAGGGTTGTGCGTTGAGTCACCGACACGACAGTTCCAGGAGGCCGCAGTGGCGGAGGAGCCCACCGAGTACTGGGGCACGCTCGCTATCGATCCCGTCGAGATCGCGCTGCCCAGCGGGAGCGGTTTCACCCTGCGGGCCTACCGGTCGGCCACGGTCGTCGAGGGAACGGACGTCTCCGACCGCGAACCGGAGGAGGATCAGTTCGTTCGCCGCACCGACGACCGCTACGAGGACGAACTGCCGGAGTTCGACGAGGACGAGCTGACCCGTCAGGCACTGGGCGAGGGCGCCGGCGAGGAAGACGACGACAGCGACGACGACAGCGACCGTGGAAAGCGCGGCAAGAAGACCGACGACACGAGCGTGGACCTGGAACCGATCACCGACGAGACCGACGCGGGCGAACCGGCGGCGGGCGAGGCGGAGGACGAAGGGGAAGAGGTACCGCTCTTCCTGACGCACAGGGGGAAGCTGCTGCTGTTCAAGAGCCCCGAGGGTTTGGTCGACTTCGTGAAGTCGGGCGCCCCCAACGACCTGACGCAGCTGCCCGAATGGTCCGAGCTGGCCGCCACGCTGAGCGTGGACGAGGTCGAGCCGGCCGAGGACGACACCTACGAACTCGACCTGGTGGTCGAGAACCTGCGCGGCGGTCACGACGCGTGGGACCCCAACCTTTTGCTCAGCGCGGGTGAGGTCGCCCGGGATCTCTCCTACGCACTGCGGCTGGACGGAGTCATGAACATGCTCTCGCCCGGCTCTCCCCTCGACGATCTGGACGAGGCCTTGCGATCCGCGGCCAGCGGTGGTGTCGGTGGCTTCCTGGCCAAGCGGCGTGTCCGGAAGATCGGGGAACAACAGGCAAGTCTCGGCTGGCGTACGGTGATCGGAAAGATCTCCGGCGTCGTGGACTGGCGCGACTGACAGTTCCAAGGCAGCATCATTCCTTGGCACACGACAGTCCCGGGAGGAGGACAACGCCGTGGCGCTCGTTCGGGTGTATTGCGGTTTAGCTTCGGCCGACACTGGGGTCGCCGGCGATGACGGCTGGCTGACCGCTGCGGTGGTCGACGATGCGGGCCGGTTGCTCGACGTCTGTGAAATCGGGGACGACGCACAGGGCTACGCGACCCTCTCTGCCTTGCTGGCCGAGCGCTCCGGCGCGCCGGCCGGCGTAGCGGTGGCCGCCGACAGCGACGACCACCTCGTAACGATGCTGCTCACCACGGCGGGCCGACCGCTGGCGGTAGTCGATGACGACGCCGCCGACGACTACGCCGAGCGCTTCGCCGACGACGAGTCCCCCGAGGAGATCGAATCCGCGCCGGCCGAGCGCCGCGCCGTCGGTCTCGCCCGCGCCCTCCAAGCCGGTGCCCTCTCGGCCCACGCCGAACCCGCACCGCGGGACCTCGCCGGACTCAAGCCCGTACTGGCCGCACACGCCGCGATGACGCAGGGACGCCACGGTGCCGCCGGTGCGCTCCGCGAAGTTCTGCGGGAGCTGTACCCGGCCGCTTTGCGGGCGTACCCGGATCCGGCCGAGCGCGTGGCGCTGGCGGTGCTCGACCTCCTCCCCGAGCCCGGCATGCTCACCGCTCCGGCGTCCGGCCGCAACCGCGACACCGGCATCGCCGTCGAATCCATCGCTGCGCAGCTCGCCGCCACGGGCGCGGTCGACCACTCCGGTGCGGTCGAAGCGGTGACCTCCCTTCGCGTCGCGATCGCCGAAACACCCCGGCGGGGCGCCGCCAACAAGCATCTGACCGCGGCGACGGCGGAAACCGTCCGCCAGGCCGTCGCCGCCGTGAACTCTTGCGATGCCGCGTGCGCCGCCCTCATCGCCACGGTGGCGGACCGGGTCGCGACGCCGGCCCCGCCGACCACCAAGCGCAAGGCTCCCGCCGTCACGGCGCTGCGGTCCGTACGCGAGCCCGCTGAGCCGCCACGCCGCCGTGGGCGTACGCCGCTGCAGCCGGTGTCGGCCGCCCCGGCCCCGCTGCCGCCCGGATTCGAGCCGACGCCGATCTCGGGAATGCCGATCGTGATACCGCAGCCCGCTGCTGCGGCCCCGCTCGCGCCGCCTCAGCCGCAGCCGGTACGTCCGGTCTCGCCGGCGCCGGTCGTCGCCCACGCGATGCCCCAGCCGCAGCCGGTCGCTCAGCCGGTGACGACACCGCAGCCGGTGCCGTCGCAGCGCACTCCGCTCGACGTGCCGCTGGAGGCGATGGCCGTCCTCGGCGACCCGCTCGCCGGCCTCGACCCCCTGGCCGTGCGAACCGAACCTATGCGGGCCGAACCTATGCGGGCCGAGCCTCTTCCGGCCCGGGGTGAGCGGGCGCGCACCGACCGAGCGCGTGGCGATCAGGCCAAGAGCGATCAGGTCCGTAGTGATCGGGTCCGCAGTGGTCAAGCCCGCACCGGTCAGGTCCGAGCGGAAGAGTTCCGCGGCGAAGAGTTCCTTGGCGACGGCTTCCGAGGCGACGAGTACCGGACGGACGAGTACCGGACCGACGAGTACCGAGGCGGTGAGTACCGAGGTGACGGCTTCCTGGGCGAACAGGGCCGCGTCGACTACGACCCGCTCGGCACCGCCGAGACCCCGGCCGATAAGGGCAAGCCGTTCGTACCGACACTCACGCAGGCCGCCATCAACAGCGCCCGCGCCGAACGGCTGGGCGCGACCGGCGACGCCGGGCCGAGCGCCCTCGACGAGCAGGGCATAGGTGTCGGGGCCACCGAGGTCGTCCTGCCGCTGAGCCGCCCCTCGACACCGCCGCCCATGCCGTCGTCGATGCCATCCATGCCGTCGTCGATGCCCTCGATGCCGTCGTCGATGCCTCCGGTGCCTCCGGTGCCGTCGATGCCGGACATGCCCGGCTCGCGGTCGAGCTGGCCGCTGGTCGGCGAGCGCGAGGAGCGCAGCGGTGTCAACGGCTACGACTCCGGCTCCTACGACAAGGTGACGCCGCCGTGGCTCGCCGACGACCTCATCCTGCCCGAGCCGCCGCCGCTGCGCCTGGTCGACGCCAGCGCGCTGGAGGAGCCGCTGAGCCCCCGGCCGCCGCGCCGCAACGGTGAGGCACCGGTGGCCGACGACGGCGACGGCGACCTGCTGATCTTCTCCACCGTCCGGTCGGCCTGGTTCACCGGCCACTCCGAGGACCTCATGGAGGAGCCGACCTGGAACTCCGCGATGGACGTAGGCTGGCAGGCCGCCGAGCACGCGTCGTCGCCGTTGTTCGAGCAGGAAACCCGCGCCGGCCTGCCTAAGCGCGTACCGCAGGCCAACCTGGTGCCCGGCTCGCCGATCGCCGCGCCCGAACGCCCGCTGCGCATCGTGCGCGACCCGCAGCGGCTCGCTCAGCACACCTCCGGCTACTTCCGCGGCTGGCGGCGCGGCCAGGAGGTCAACGGGTACGCCGTGGGTGGCCGTCCGGGCCGCGAATCGGCCAACGGTTGGGATTTCAGCCGCGACGACGAGCGCGACGACTACGGCTACCGCACCGCCGGTTACGGTCGGTAGCGCCTTAGCGAACGAAGCCTCCGCCGTGAACTAGCCCACACGGCTGGGGCTTGACCCTGCCTGCCGCGGCCAGGAAGCTTACGCGAGCAGTATCAGCAGTTCGGAGGCGCAGCATGAGGGTAAGCCGGCGTGGTCTTCTCTCGGGAGCCGCCATCGCCGCGGGGGCAACGCTCACCGGCTGTGGCACTCTCACCCGTACATCGGCGGTCAGCGCCGAGAAGGTGATGAGCTCCGACACGATCCGGGTGGGCGTCACCCTCGAACTCTCCGGCAGCCACGCCGTCTTCGGCCGTATGCAGGAACGCGCGATCGCCATCGCGCTAGCCGACCTCAACGTGGACGGCGTACGCGTCGGCGCCAGCTACCGCCGCCTCGAAGTCGTCACGCGCGACAACCGTGGCGATGCCGCCACCGCCGGCCAGGTCGCGCAGGAGCTGTCGGGCATGAACGTGTGCGCCATCATCGGCGGCATCAGCGCCGAGGCGGCCCTGGCCACCGTCAAGGTGACCGAGGACAAGCACCTGCCGTACCTGTCCATGTGCGCCGCCGACTCGATCGCGATCCCGCTGAGCCTGCGCAAATTCACCTACAAGCTCGCCCCCAACTCCACCGACGTGGCCACTCGGCTCGCGCGCCAGATGCGTACGCGGGACGAGAAGGACGTCGTCATCGTCGCGACGACGGACATGCTGGGCCACGACGGCGCTCGGGCGATGGCAGCCGCCCTGACTGCGGCCGGCCGCGACCTCGCCGACACGGTGACGCTGCCGGCCTCGGGCAAGGACTACGCGGGCGCCGCCGCACGGGCTGTGGACAAGCGGCCCGACGCGATCGTCATCTGGACCAACCCCGCCAACACGGCCCGCGCCATCGCCGCCCTCCGCGATGCCGACCGCGACGTGCCGATTTACCTGCCGCCGGGCGCCATCGACGATGACACACTCACCGACAAGACGGCTGCCGACATGCGTAACGTCTACGTCTGCTACTCGCCCGTCCTGGCCGGCGCTCCGTTCATCGTCAACACCGCTAGCGGGCGCGCCACGCGTACCTTCGTCAACCGCTACACGCAGGAATACGGCACGTTCAGCGGCTGCATGCCGTTCGGCGCCGACGCTCTGTCGCTGGTCGCCGCGGCCGCCCGCCGTGCCTCCACTGTGGATACTCGCCGGCTGCGCGGTGCGCTGGAATCCACGCCCTACGACGGCGTCGCGGGCTCCTACGGCTTCAGCCCGATCGACCACGGGGGCATGGCGCCGGAAGTCCTGGTGATGTTCCAAGCCCAGCACACGGGCTGGGTAAGGCTTTAAGAGCTTGAGGAGCATTCTCTCCAAGGTCCGTGGGCCCGACGATCCGTTGCTCACGTCGGAGACCGGCCGGCCGCCCGAAGGGCGTCCGACCTGCCATGTCCGTGGGCCAGTGGGTCACCATCCGCGCACAGCTTTGGCCCGCCGGCCGATCTTTCGGCTGGCGGGCTTCTGCTTGCGCCGCTACGCGGCTTCTTAGGCGGGGATGCCGGCGCGGGCGCGGCGCATGCTCAGCACGTACTCGACGAGCGAGATGAGCACCTGCTTGGTCGACTCGCGCCCACGGGCGTCGCAGGGCACAACCGGCACCTCGGGTGAGATGGCGAGCGCGTCACGGACGTCCTGCTCCGAGTGGTACTGCGTACCGTCGAAGCAGTTGATGGCGACCAGGTACGGCAGCTTGCGATGCTCGAAGAAGTCGATCGCCGCGAAGCAGTCAGCCAGGCGCCGCGTGTCCACCAGCACGACGGCACCGATCGCTCCGCGTACCAGCTCGTCCCACATGAACCAGAACCGCGTCTGGCCCGGCGTTCCGAACAGATACAGGATGAGGTCACGGTCGATCGAGATACGGCCGAAGTCCATCGCGACCGTGGTCGTCGTCTTGCCCGGCACCTGACGGTTGTCGTCCACGCCGACTCCGGCGGACGTCATGATCGCTTCCGTCGTCAGTGGGGTGATCTCCGATACCGAGCCGACCAGCGTGGTCTTGCCCACGCCGAAGCCACCGGCGATGACGATCTTCGCCGAGGTCACCCGCCCCGGGTTAGGACGGTGCGACATTTCAGAGCCTCCGAAGTCCACTCAGCACCCTTTCCAGCAACTCAGTGCCTACTGCGTCATTGGTCTCGAACGAGGTCGGCTCGTAGACCGCGACTAGTCCGTCCGCGGCCATGTCCGCGATGAGGACCCTGGCCACTCCGAGCGGCAGCTGCATGCGCGCCGCGATCTCCGCCAGGGATTGCAGCCGTCCGTCGCACAGCGACGCGATGTGCTGGTGTTCCCTGCCCTGTGAACCCTTTGCCGACTGAGCCGACCGGCCACGCATGGTGGTCTCGACCAACGCCTCGATCGCGATGTCCAGCCGGGGCCGGGTGCGACCACGGGTAACGGCGTACGGCCGAACCAGCGCGCCGGTCGGTTCGTCTCGTTCCACCATCTAGCCGCTCACCCCCTCCCAAACCCGAGGTGGACCATCCACCCGGGCCCGTGCCACGTTTAGCCGAGCATCCCCGCTGCGGCCCGCGGCGACGGCGTGAGCGCGTCACCGACCCGGTCCACCAGAAGCGCCATCTCGTAGCCGACCTGACCGACATCGCAGCTGCGCGACGCGAGTACGGCGAACGACGAGCCGTCCGAAATGGACATCAGGAACAGGAAGCCGTTGTCCATCTCGACGACCGTCTGCAACACGGCGCCGCCCTCGAAGCAGCGCGCCGCGCCCTGAGTCAGGCTGACTAGGCCGGAGGCGATCGCCGCCAGTTGATCGGCCCGGTCCCGCGGCAGATCGCGCGACGACGCGAGCAGGAGGCCGTCCGCGGAGACCGCGACCGCGTGGGCGACCCCGGGCACGCGATCCGCGAAGTTGGCCAAGAGCCAACCCAGATCCTGCGTAGATGTCATGCCTCATGCTCCTTGCCAGCCTGCCGCCCGTTCGGGTTGGAACCAGCGGTCGAGTCTTCGTCTTTCTGCTGAGTACGCCCGCGCTGCACGCCGCGGTGGTACGCCGACAGCAGCCCGCGCACTCCTTCGGGCGTACGCCGCTGGGTCGTGGTGGCGGCCTTGTCGATGCCGCCGGGGACCAGCTGCGCCATGGGTGTGCGCTTGGGCAGGCCCGAGCCGGTGGTTTCGAACTCTTCGGGGCCGGTCGCAGCCGCGCTGGCCGCGGCCCAGCCGTCGTCGGCGGCGGTCTGCCAGCTGGGCGTGTACGCCGGCGGCGGCGAGTAGCCGGCCGGCACCGTCACCGATCCGTTGGGCCGGTCACCGGTCTCGTATCCGCTCGTCATGCCTGTACTACCCGCCATCGTGCTCGAACGCTCGTCCTCAGCGTCCCACGAGCCCGTGCCGACGGTCGGGTATTGCCCGGTCGCCTCCGCCGGGGCGGTCGTGCGGTACTGCCCCGTCGTGATGTCGCGGTAGTACCCGGCCGGGTCGTCGGCCTGGACGCGCGGGAATTGCGCCGTCGTCGAGACGTCGGCGGCCTCCGCGGGCTCACCGGCGGCCGGCTTGCGGGTGCGGAACCACGCCGACTCGAGTTCCCGGAAGATCGGCAACTCCATCGTCTCGTCGGCGTAGGGTACCGTGCGCTCCGGCATTGCGGGGGCCGGTGGAACGTACGAGAGCGTCGGCTGAGCGGCCGCCGGTGGTGCCGAGGCGACCGTGGGGTACTCGTTGGTGTAGTCGTAGACCGGCTCGGCCGGAGCCGGCGGCGGCGCGCTGACGGGCGGCCACACCGGCGGGTTCTGGCTCGGCGGCACGACCGTGGCGGGTCCGCCGCTGACCGGCATCGCCGAGATGGGCATGCCGCTCACCGGTACGCCGCTGACGGGCATCGAGCTGACCGGCATGGATCCGGTCGGCGCGGACACCGGGCGGGTGTAGGGATCGGCCGGCCAGGCTCCTTGCGGCTGCTCGGTGGGGATGTCGGCGCCCCACAGTCCTCGGCTCGGCGTCGCCTCCGGCGGCGACGGAACCTGGCGCGGGATGGCCGGGCCGTCGGGCATCAGTTCGCCCTCGACCGCCCAGTTGTCGCCGGCCCGCCGCTGCGGCAGCGGGTCGATTCCGGGCGCGGCCGGAGCGGCCGGAGCGGTCGGGGCGCCGTTGGCCGGTGCGACCGGCCGTCCGTTGGCCCCGGTGAGGTCCGACCAGGCCGGCATCGAGCGGCCGTTGGCCACCGGACCGGCGGCGGGCACCGGCGAGGTCGGCGGCATCTCGAAGACCCGGCTCGGCGGCGGGGCCTCGTACGCCGGCCGCTGCGGTGGCGCCTGGCGCGGTGCGGGCGCGCTCTCCAGGGCCAGCGGCGCCGCGAACGGCGAACGCGGCGGTACCTGGGACGGCGTGGGCTGCTGCGGTACGCCCCGGTTCGGCGTCTGGCCACGGCCCGAAAGGGCACGGGGCACGAGCACCGACTGCGGCAGCGTCACATCTGCGATGGTGCCCCGATCAGCAGCCGGGCGCAGTTCGACTTTGACGCCGTGGCGTGCGGCCAGCCGGGCGACGACGACCAGGCCCATCATCCGGGAGACGGCCACGTCCACCATGGGCGGCGTGGCGAGCCGCTCGTTGATATCGGTCAGCATCTCGGGCGTGATGCCGATGCCCTGGTCCTCGACGAACAGGACGGCGCGGTCGCCGACGCGGCGAGCCTCGACCATGACGATCGAGTCCGGCGGCGAGAACGCGGTGGCGTTGTCGAACAGCTCGGCGACGAGGTGCACGAGGTCGTTGACGGCGTGCGAGGCGACCTCGATGTCCCGGTCGACCGTGCCGAACTCGATGCGGGTGTAGTGCTCGACCTCGGACTGCGCGGCGCGCAGCACGTCGACCAGGGACGCCGGGTCGCGCTGCACGCGGGTCGAGTCGGCACCGGCGAGGACGAGGAGGTTCTCGTCGTTGCGCCGCATCCGGGTGGCCAGGTGGTCCAGCTGGAACAGCTCGCCCAGGCGGTCGGGGTCCTCCTCGCCGCGCTCCAGGCGGTCGAGGTGGCCGATGAGCCGGTCGACGAGGATCTGCGAGCGGCGGGCGAGGTTGACGAACATCGTCGCGACCGAGGACCGCAGCGCGGCCTGCTCGGCCGCCGTACGCACGGCTTCCAGGTGAACCGCGTTGAACGCCTCGGTCACCTGGCCGAACTCGTCCTTGCTGCGTACCGGCAGCGGGTCGGCGATCTGGCTGGCGACCTGGGCCGGGGAGAGCGCGCTGGAGATCGAGGGGTCCCGCAGCCGGGCGACCGCCTGCGGCAGGCCGTACTGCGCGACGGCCAGCGCACCATGACGCAGTTCGCGCAGGGAGCGGGCCATCGAGCGGGCGACGAGCCAGGCGAACAGGATCGCCAGCAGCAGGGTGCCGAGCAGCAGACCGGTCTCGACCAGGACCTTGCGGGTGACCTCGTCACGAACCCGGGTCGCCTCGGCGGCCGCGTCCAGGTCGACCTTCTCCTCGACCTTGCGGACGAGGTCGGCGGCCTCGGAGTGCGACTGGTCCCAGTCGGCCGCGGTGAAGCCGAGCGCGGACATGCTGGACGAGCTCATCGAGTCGATGAGGCCCTGGTCCAGGCTGACCTCGCGGTACGCCCGGCCGCTGGTGCGGTTGGTCCAGGTCTCCTTCTCCTCGGCCGTGGCCACCAGGTCGAAGCTCTTGAGGGCCTGCTCGGAACCCATCAGCGTGGCGATGTAGTCCTTGTTGAGCTGGCTGGTCAGGGTGCCGGTGGCGAACGCGTTGAGGACGATGATCCGCTTCTGGGCCTGGTACTCCTTGTACCGCGCCAGCTGCGCACCGGCCTGCATGCGTTCGGACAGCTCGGTGTCGCCGGCGAGCTGGGCGGTGAAGTCCCGGATCTCGTTGAGATAGCCGATGATCACCGTGTACGACGAGGCCACCTCGGTGGCCTGGGACTTGTTGTTGCGCGTGCCGTCACGCACCGGGCCGAGCTGCTGCAGGCCCTGGGTGACGAGTTCGAGGGTGTTGGTGAACTTCGGCGGCAGCGTGGCCGTCGACAGCGACTGCACCTGCTGGAGGTAGTCGGTGGTGGCCTTCTCCGACCGCGCGATCACCTGGTCGAGGGCGCTGAGCGCGGCCTCCCGCTGGTCCTTCGTGCTAGCCGTACCGCCCAGCAGGAGGACCGCCTTGGCCCGCTCCTCCTGCAGTTCGTGCGTGAGCGCACCGGCCTCGGAGTTGACGTTGGCGAAGGTCCGGGCCCGGTCGGAAAGCTCGACCGTATCCATCTGGTCCACCAGACCCGTTACACCTACGACGATGGTCGCCAGCGTCGGCACCACCATGATGAGACCGAGCTTCGCCCAGATGGGCATGTCCCGGAGTCGACCCGCCGGTCGACGGAGACGCGAAAGGACCGTGTCACCCGATCCAGGCCGCTTGCTCACGTCACCGTCCCTCCCATGCGGACCACCTCGGTCCGCAGCGTTCGCATGGCCTGCCACACGCTACCCACCGTGCAGGCCTTTCGCCACGCTGTCGCCCAGCATCCAACGCCGACCGCGATCCGGCCGGACCTCCGAGATTCCATCACGCCGCGCGACAAATCAAAAGGCCAGGCTGCCTCAGTTCGCACAACCGAGGCGAGAGAACGGGACAGATGGGTAATACCGCTTCCCTGACCGTTCGTGCAGCTCACGCACGGTGACTATGCCGCTGCGATGAGCTTCGCGTACGCCGGTTTGATCACATCATTGATGATGGCCAAACGCTCATCGAATGGTATGAATGCACTCTTCATCGCGTTGATGGTGAACCACTGCAGCTCCGCCCAGCCGTAACCGAACGCCTGAACGAGCAGCGCCATCTCGCGGGTCATCGACGTGCCGCTCATCAGGCGGTTGTCGGTGTTGACCGTGACCCGGAACCGCAGATCGCGCAGCAGCCCGATCGGGTGCTCCGCAATCGAAGCCGCCGCACCGGTCTGGACGTTCGAGGACGGGCACAGCTCCAGCGGGATGCGCTTGTCCCGGACATACGAGGCCAGGCCGCCCAGCCGGGGCGGGCCATCCGGCGACTGCGTGATGTCGTCGACGATGCGTACGCCGTGGCCCAGCCGGTCCGCGCCGCACCACTGGATCGCCTGCCAGATCGAGGGCAAACCGAACGCTTCGCCGGCATGGATGGTGAAGTGAAAATTCTCACGCTGTAGATACTCAAACGCATCGATATGCCGCGTGGGCGGGTAGCCGGCCTCGGCCCCGGCGATGTCGAAGCCGACCACGCCGGCGTCCCGGTACGCCACGGCCAGCTCGGCGATCTCCATGGAGCGGGCGGCGTGGCGCATGGCGGTCAGCAGGCAGCCGATGCGGATCATGTGGCCCTCCGCGGCCGCCCGCGTCACGCCCTCCTGGAATCCGGCCAGCACCGCCTCGACGACCTGCGGCAGGGTCAGGCCGCGTTCGAGATGCTGCTCGGGCGCGTAGCGGACCTCGGCGTAGACGACGCCGTCGTGGGCCAGATCGAGGGCGCACTCGGCGGCCACCCGGCGTAACGCCTCCTCGGTCTGCATCACTGCCACGGTGTGACCGAACGTCTCCAGGTAGCGCACCAGCGATCCGGAGTCGGCGGCAGCGGTGAACCACCAGCCCAGCGCCTCGGGGTCGGTCTCGGGCAGCACGTGCCCGACCGCGGCCGCCAGCTCGACGATGGTCGCGGGCCGCAGGCCGCCGTCGAGATGATCGTGCAGCAGCGCCTTCGGAGCGTTGACGATGTCGGCGAGACCGGGTGCGACCATGGACTGACGATATCGGAGTCCAGCATGATCAACACCGTTCTGGCCGCGCTGCGCTGCCCGATCTGCCACGCGCCCCTGTCCGAAGCACCCGCCGCGTCCCATGATCTGGGCAGGATCATGAAAGGGTTGCGGTGCGGGCGGGGGCATGGGTTCGACCGGGCTCGCCAGGGCTACGTCCACCTCGGCACCGGCCGCAAGCTGCCCGAGGGCGACACGCCCGAGATGGTCGCGGCGCGTACGGCGTTCCTGGAAGCCGGTCACTACGAACCGCTGCGAGCAGCGATCGCCGAAGCGACGCCGGGGAACGCCGGCCTCATCGTCGACGTCGGGGCCGGAACGGGCTACTACCTCGCGGCCGCACTCGACACCGCGACCAGGGCCGGCGGTCTGGCGATCGACGTGTCCAAGGCGGCGCTGAAGCGAGCGGCGAAGATCCACGAGCGGGCCGAAGCGGTGCTCGCGGACGCCTGGACCGAACTGCCGATCCGGGACCGGGCGGTGGACGTACTGCTGAATGTGTTCGCACCTCGCAACGGCGGTGAGTTCGCACGAGTACTCAAACCCGGAGGAAGGCTCGTCGTGGTGACGCCGCGGCCGGAGCACCTTCAGGAGTTGCGGTCCGAATATGGTCTGCTGGACGTGGATCCGGCCAAGGACGAGCGGCTGACCCGAACGCTGCGGGCCTTCCAGATCGAGGAGAGCCGCGACCTGGCCTGGTCGCTCGACTTGACCGCAGACCAAGCACGAACGCTCGTCGGCATGGGGCCCAACGCCTTCCATGGGGCAGCCGAGCCGACGGCGATACAGACGAAGGCCAGCGTACGGATCACGACCTACGTGGAGAGGTCGATCTCCTCCCACTCGGCCGGCGGGTCCTGAAACGGGCCCGAGAGCACGACCGCCCACTCCAGACCCCACCGGCGCTGGCCGATCGCGGCCGAGCCGAGCGCGCCGGGCATCTCCCCGCCGGCCTTCTCGACCTCCAGGAACGCCCAGTCCAGGCAGTAGTACAGATCCAGCACCGCGGCCACCAGCTCCGGTTCGCGCGGCGCGGGCAGCGTACGGGCGCGCCACATGGCGAAGTTCTCGCCGTTGGCGAGGTCCGGCATGATCGGGATCTGCGGGTCCGGCGGCGCGGTCGGGTCCAGCTTCTTGCTCAGGCCCAGCACCCAGGTCAGCGCGGCCAAGGCATCCAGGTGCAGCACGAACGCGTGGTGGTCGCCCACTCCGCCCTTGACGAAGTCGAACTCGTAGTCGGTCACGTGGTCGCTCAGGCCGTTGGCGTCCAGCCACCGCTCCGCGGCGTCCGCGGGCATGCCGAAGCACCGTTCCAAGATCACATGCAAGACCGCCGCGCGAGCCTCGATCTCGCGGGTCGGGCGCAGGGCCACCAGGTCGCCCGGCTCCCAGACCAAGGGGTACGCCTCCGGCGGCAGCGGCAGCCCGATCCGCTGGAGTTCGGCGAGGTTGGCCAGGCGGGTGGCGACGGGATCGGGTGCGAGGACGCCGGCCACGTTTTCTACGCTACCCGGTCCATGACCAGCGCCGTCCGGGCCGAAGGGGCATCCGCGAGGGTGAATGCGCGCTCGGCGTCGGCGCGGCCGGCCGAGATCCGGCGGTCGTCGTCGGCGTACAGGTCGCAGAGGACGTCGCCGGCCTCGACGCGGTCGCCCGGCTGGACGCGCAGCAGTACGCCGGCCGCCGCGCTGACCGGGTCCTCCTTGCGGGCTCGCCCCGCACCCAGGCGCCACGCGGCCAATCCGATGCCCATTGCATCCACATGACTGACGAAGCCCGCCTGCGATGCGCGTACAACCTCATGGGCGTGAGGCTGCGCGAGCGGTGCCTCGGGGTCGCCGCCCTGGGCCCGGATCATGGCCCGCCAGGAATCCATCGCGCGGCCGTCGCGCAGCGCGGCGGCCGGGTCGGCGTCGATGCCCACGGCCGTGAGCATCTCGCGGGCCAGGGCCACGGTCAGCTCGACCACGTCGTCGGGGCCGCCGCCGGCCAGCACCTCCAGCGATTCGGCGACCTCCAGGCCGTTGCCGACGGCCCGGCCGAGCGGGGTGTTCATGTCGGTCAGCAGCGCGACGGTCGTGACGCCGTGGGCCTTGCCCAGCTCCACCATGGTCTCGGCGAGCCGCCGGGCGTCCTTCTCGTCCTTCATGAACGCGCCCGAGCCGACCTTGACGTCCAGGACGAGGGCCGAGGTGCCCTCCGCGATCTTCTTGCTCATGATCGAGCTGGCGATGAGCGGTATCGCCTCGACCGTGCCGGTGACGTCGCGCAGGGCGTAGAGCTTGCGGTCGGCCGGGGCCAGCCCCTCGCCGGCCTGGCAGATGACCGCGCCGACGTCGCGGAGCTGGGCGATGAACTCGTCATTGGACAGCGCGGCCCGCCAGCCGGGTATCGACTCCAGCTTGTCCAGCGTGCCGCCGGTGTGCCCGAGGCCGCGCCCGGACAGCTGCGGCACGGCCGCGCCGAGGCTGGCCACGAGCGGCGTCAGCGGCAGCGTGATCTTGTCGCCGACGCCGCCGGTGGAGTGCTTGTCGACCGTCGGGCGGGGCACGCTGGACAGGTCCAGCCGCTCCCCCGACGCGATCATCGCCTGGGTCCAGCGGGCGATCTCGCCCGGTGTCATGCCGCGCAGCAGGATCGCCATGGCCAGCGCCGACATCTGCTCATCGGCGACCTCACCCCGGGTGTACGCGTCGACGACCCAGTCGATCTGCTCGTCGGTCAGGGCGCCGCCATCGCGCTTGGTGCGGATGACGTCCACCGCCGCGAACGCCATGTGTTCGTTCCCTTTCAATCCAGGTTCTCGGGGCCGAACGCGCCGGGCAGCAAAGCGCCGACGGTCGTATGGCCGCCCTCGGTTTCCACCAGGCAGTCCGGCCCGCCGTGCTCGTACAGCAGCTGCCGGCAGCGCCCGCAGGGCGTGAGCGGCCGGCCCTCGGCGTCCACGCACGAGACCGCCACCAGCCGCCCGCCCCCGGTGCGGTACAGCTCGCTGACCATGCCGCACTCCGCGCACAGAGTCAGGCCGTAGGAGGCGTTCTCCACGTTGCAGCCGCTGACGATCCGGCCGTCGTCGACCAGGCCGGCCACGCCGACCCGGAACTTCGAATACGGTGCGTACGCCCGCCGCACCGCCTCGGCGGCGACCTCGCGCAGGGCCACGAAATCCACGACGGCGTCGGCCATCAATGCCCCTTCTCGTAGGGCTTGCCGTCGGCGGCCGGTGCGCGTACGCGCCCGACGAGGCCGGCCACCGCGAAGATCGTGGCGACGTAGGGCAGCATGTTCAGGAACTCGCTCGGGATCGGCGTACCGATGCTGCCCAGCGTCGTGGCCAGCGCCCCGGCGAAGCCGAAGAACAGCGAGGCGAGCAGGGCACCGATGGGCTGCCATCGACCGAAGATCATGGCGGCCAGGGCGATGAAGCCGGCGCCGTTGGTCATGTTCTTGGTGAAGCTGGTCGCCGACATCATCGAGAAGTACGCGCCACCCAGGCCGGCGACCGCCCCGGCGAGCAGCACGTTGGCGTAGCGCAGGCCGAGGACGCGTACGCCCAGCGTGTCGGCCGCCTTCGGGTGTTCGCCGACGGCGCGCGTACGCAGGCCCCAGCGCGTGCGGTAGAGGGCGATGGTGACGGCGGCGACGAGAACCATCGCGAGGTAGGTCAGAATCGTGCCCTGGAACAGCGCCGGGCCGATGATCGGGATCTTCGACAGCAGCGGAATGTCCCACTGCGGCAGCAGCGGCGGGGAGTTGTAGCGCCGGGTGTCCTGCCGCATGACCTGCTCGTAGAGGAAGGCCGTGATGCCGGCCGCGAACGTGTTCAGCACGATGCCGATGACGACCTGGTCAACGACGTAGCGGATGGCGAAGACCGACAGCATCAGCGAGATCAGTACGCCGCCCAGCGACGCGGCGATGAGCCCGGCCCAGAAGCTGCCCGTCACCGAGCCGACGAAGGCGCCGGTGAACGCACCGGTGAGCAGCTGGCCCTCGATGGCCACGTTGACGACGCCCGTACGCTCGCACAGCACGCCGCCGATGGAGCCGAAGATGAGCGGCAGCGCGGCCAGGACGGTCAGCTGCGTCAGCGAGCCGAGCGGGATCGTGTCGCCGTTGGCCGCCTGCGACACCTGCCAGCACAGCGACGACACCACGAAGGCGCCCAGCGACACGACGACCCACAGGGCGAAGCGGCGCTGCGTGATCATTAGAGCGAGGCCGCCGGCCAGCGCGATGATCCCGAAGACGATCGCGCCCAGCTTGCCGGGGATCGACAGTGAGGCCCCCGACGTCGTCACGCCGATCGAGAAGTGGATCGTCTTGGAGCTGGCCAGCAGCCCGAACACGACGGCGGCGACGAGGCCGAGGCTGGCCAGGACCGCGCCGGTCTTGCGTGCGCGATTCCAGGTCGCCTCCGGCGCGACCAGCACAACATCTGCGGTGGACGCGGTCATGCGACCACCTCCCCGACCGGACTCCCGGCGGCTCGGCGCAAGCGCCTCCCCGGCAGGTCGGCGTTCACCTGACGAAAGTGCCTGTGCTGCCGGATGACCTCACTTCGATCGGTCATGCTCACCCCTTCGCCAATCCGACGGTGGCCGCCGCCGAGGGCGACCGGCGCAGCTTGAAGATCGCGCGTACGAGCAGCGGCGCCGCCACGAAGATCACGATCAGGGCCTGGATGACGCCGACCAGCTCGACCGAGACGCCGGCGACGATCACGGTCGTGCCGTCGGCGTGGACCGCCACGCCACCGGTCTGCATCTTGTTGCCGCCTGCTTGCAGGGCGCCGTAGAGCAGGCCGGCCCAGACCACGCCCCACGGTTTCACCCGGCCCAGCAGGGCGACGAGGATGCCGTTGAAGCCGATCTGGCCGACCACGTCCACGGTGAGTACGCCGGCCGTACCGATCGCCATCGTCGTGCCGCCGAGGCCGGCTAGTGCACCGGAGAGCGCCATGGTCAGCGCCAGCGTCGCGCCGACCTTCATGCCGGCCGTACGCGCGGCGTCCGGGTTGTAGCCGACGGCTCGCAGCTCGAAGCCGAAGGTGCCGCGGCGCAGCAGCCACGCCATCGCGGCGGCGGCCAGGATCGCCAGGACGATCGCCAGGCTCGCCCGCAGGCCGCTTTCCGACGCGGTGGGACCGAAGATCTTGGGGTAGAGCGAGCCGCTCGGCACCGGCTTGCTGATGGCGTCGGAACGGTTCGGATCCTTGACCCCCTTTTGCAGGATGAACCAGCTCAGGAAGTACAGGGCGATGTAGTTGAGCATGATCGTCAGGATCACCTCGTGGGCGCCCGTACGCGCCTTGAGAATGCCGACGATGTAACCCCAGAGCCCACCGAGCAGCGCACCGGCGATCGTCGCGGCGATCCAGCCGAGCGGCGCGGGCAGGCCGAGGGCGAAGCCGACGGTCGCGCCGGCGAGGGCACCCATGATCGCTTGGCCCTGGCCACCGATGTTGAACAGGCCGGCGCGGAACGGCAGCGCCACGGCCAGACCGGTGAAGATCAGCGGCGCGGCGAAGGTCAGCGTCTCCGAGATCGGGTAGAGCACCCGCTGCCAGGTGATGCCGTCCATGCCGTACATCCAGCGGGTGAACGTGTCGGGGTCGACGATCGAGCCCTTGAACAGGTTGCCGAACGAGACGCTCAGCAGGTCCCACGTCGCCTGGAGGGTCGTGCCCGGCTGGTAGAACAAGTACGCCCACTGCTGCCGCGTGGCGGCGTCACCGAGCACCATGAGCAGCGCGGCGACCAGGCCGGCGAGCAGGATCGCCAGTAGCGTGACGGTGAAGGTGTTGTCGGCCCACAGCTCCTTGAGGAACGCCTGAGCCAGCGTGGGCTTGGGATCGCGGTGCGCACCCTTGCCCTCGGCCTTGTGGGACTTCACGGCCTTCGGCTCGGCGGCCGCGCCCGGCTCATCGGGGCCCGGCAAGCCGCCCGGCTCCACCGGCGGTTGCTCGCTCATGCCGCTTTCCCTTCCGGACCCTCAGAACCGTCGGGACCCCCAGAACCGTCAGGGTCGCTACCTTCCGGCGCGCCGCCGGACTCCGTGTCGGCGCCGGCGGTGGGGTGCACGTGGGGCAGCGCCTCGTCGGCCAGCGCGACCCCGGCCGGGCCGGCCGCCGCCTCCTCCATCGACGCGGCGAACGCCGACTCCGGCGCCGTGCCGCTGGTGATGCCGGCCATCAGCAGGCCGATCTCCTCGCGCGGCGTATCAGGCCCGACGATCGCCAGGATCTTGCCGCGGTACATGACGGCGATCCGGTCGGCCAGCGACAGCACCTCGTCCAGTTCGGACGAGACGACCAGAACCGCCGCGCCGGCGTCGCGCTCGGCGATGATCTGCTTGTGGATGAACTCGATCGAGCCCACGTCCACGCCCCGGGTCGGCTGGGCCGCGACGAGCAGCTTCAGCCGGCGCGACATCTCCCGGGCGACGATCACCTTCTGCTGGTTGCCGCCCGACAGCGTCCCGACCGCGTAGCCGGCGGTACGCGTACGGATGTCGAATTTGTCGATCTTCTCGGTCGCGCCCGAGTTGATGGCATCCGGATTGAGCGAGAACTTGGAGCCGTAAGGCTTCTGGTGGTAGACGTCCAGCACGAGGTTCTCGGCCACCGAGAACTCCCGGATCAGGCCGTCGACGGCGCGGTCTTCGGGGATGTAGCCGACACCGGCGTCGAGGAACTGGCGGGTGCTCCAGGCGTTGACGACGGCACCGTCCAGCGTGACCGTTCCCGACGCGACCGGGCGCAGGCCCATGATCGCCTCGACCAGCTCGGTCTGCCCGTTGCCCTGTACGCCGGCGACGCCGACCACCTCACCGGCCCTGACCTCCAGGTCAACGCCGGCCACCGCCTGCAGGCCGCGGTCGTCGGCCACGACGAGCTGCGACAGCCCCAGCACGGAGCCGGCCGGCTGCGCCGCTTCCTTCTCGACCCGCAGCAGCACGCTGCGGCCCACCATCATGTCGGCCAGCTCGGACTCGGGGGCGCTGGGCGGGGCGGTGCCGACGGTCTTGCCCCGCCGGATCACCGTGATGAGGTCGGCGACCGCCTTGACCTCGCGCAGTTTGTGGGTGATGAAGACGATGGACTTGCCGGCCGCTTTGAGCCCGCGCATGACCTCCAGCAGCTCATCGGTCTCCTGCGGGGTCAGCACGGCGGTCGGCTCGTCCAGGATGAGCAGGTCGACGTCGCGGGTGAGGGCCTTGACGATCTCCACGCGCTGCTGCACGCCGATCGGGAGGTCCTCGACGATCGCGTCCGGGTCGACCGGCAGGCCGTACCGCTGGGACACCTCCAGCACCAGCTTGCTGGCCTTGTCGTGGTCGAGGAACGGGCCGCGTACGTGCTCGGCGCCGAGCATGACGTTGTCGGTCACCGAGAACACCGGCACGAGCATGAAGTGCTGGTGCACCATGCCGATGCCGATGCCGATGGCGTCGCTCGGCCCCTTGATCTTGACTGGCCGGCCGTCGATGAGGATCTCGCCCTCGTCCGGCTGGAGGAGCCCGTAGAGGACGTTCATGAGGGTGGACTTGCCCGCGCCGTTCTCGCCGAGCAGGGCATGGATCTCGCTCGGCTCCACGGTCAGGCTGATCTGGTCGTTCGCGACGAGGTCACCGAAGCGCTTGGTGATGCCGCGCAGTTCGAGTCTCAGCGGGACCTCCCTATATCACCACTGGCGGCCAGCGTCCTATGTGCCGTGTGCGGATTCTTCACCGCGCAAGCGATCTTTTCTAGCAGACGTTCGTCCGGAACGGCACCGGCCGCCCCGCCGGGCGCGCGATGCGCGCCCGCCGTGGCGGCCGGTGTCAGTGCGCATTCCGGCCCTTAGCGGGATGATCTCACCCGTGGGGGTTCCAACGGGCCGGAACGGGTCACTTGGGTGCGGAAGGGGACTCGACCTTGATGGCGCCCGAGATGATGTCGGCCTTCAGCTTGTCGATCTCGGCCTTCAGGTCGGCCGGGATCTTGGACTCGAAGTCGTGGTACGGGGCCAGCGAGACGCCGTTGTTGGCCAGGGTGCCCTTGGCGCCGGTGTTCTCCAGCAGGGTGCCGGGCTGCTTGGACGCCTTGCCCAGGGCCTCGCCGACCAGGTCGGTCATGTTCTTCACGACCGTGGTCAGGATGACCGGGCAGTACTGGGTGGTCTGGCAGCCGTCGGCGTCGACCCAGATGACCGAGTACTTGCCCGCGGCGTTGGCGGCGGTGCCCAGGCCCGCGCCGCCGGCGACCGGCATGATCACGTCGGCGCCCTGCGCGGCCAGCGAGTCGGACTTCTGCTTGCCCGCGTCCTGCTTGACGAAGTCGTTGGTGAACAGGCCGTCCTGCTTGGCCTTGTCCCAGCCGAGGACCTTGACGCTCTTGCCCTTGACCTGGTTGTACTTCGCCACGCCGTCGGCGAAACCGTCCATGAAGATCGTCACCGGCGGGATCTTCATGCCGCCGTAGGTGCCGACCTTGCCGGTCTTCGACATGCCCGCGGCCAGGTAACCGGCCAGGTACGCGGCCTGGTGGGTCTCGAACTCGACCGGGAAGACGTTGGCGTTGCCGCCGTTGCCCGAGTCGACGATCGAGAACTGCACCTTCGGGTTGGCCTTGGCGGCCGCATAGGTCGCGTCGCCCATCAGACCGCCGACGGACTGGATGTACTGGCAGTTCGCGGCGACCTGGTTGGTCAGGTTCGGCGCGTAGTCAGCCATCGTCGTGGAGGCCACGAAGCTCGGCTTGATCGCCGGGTTGGCGGCCACGGCCTTGTCGAAGCCGGCCCAGGTGGACGCGTTGAACGAGTGGTCGTCGATACCGCCCGTGTCCGTGACCATGCAGGCCTTGAATGCCGTGCCGGTGGTTGCGCCGGAGCCCGACGGGGTCTCGGCGGGCTTGCTACACGCGGCCGCGAACAGCGTCAGGCCGCTGGCCGCGACGACCGCGGCAATCTTCATCCCACGCACAGGGCGCAAGACGGTCTCCTCTCCCACTGTGACATCGCAATGACCGGTCTGCTGTTGCAAACATCTTGCGACGCTTCTTCGGACGGGAGATTACGCCTCTCCCTGCCCAACGGCTGATCATCGTGCCCGGTTGTTGGGCACCCGTTATGGCCGCGTGACTAAGAGGTGCACTAAGTCACCTCAGCCACCCACTGTGACCCCCCGTCAAGGGGAATCTATCGCTTTTAGCCGGATTACACCGGCAGGATGGCCGCAATCCTCCATAACCGGCACACGGACAGTCACTCCTGCAGGCGCCAGACCTGGAAGTCCGGGCCGCCGCTCGCGGGCAGGCACCCGCCGGTCAGCGCCTTGCCGCCGTACAGGTTCGCACCCTCGGGCAGCCCTAGATCGATTGCCTCACCCCCGGCCCGGCGGGCCAGGACGAGAAGCGTACCGCCGTGGTCCTCGCGCAGGAAAGCCAGGGCGTCCGCGCCGGCGTAGGCCCAGCGCAGGCCGCCGCGGCGCAGTTCCGGGTGCGCGTTGCGCAGGGCAACCATCGACTGGTACGCCGAAAGCGTCGCCTCGTCCCGATCGTCCGGCCGGTTCCAGGGCATCGGCGTACGCGCCTGCTCGCCGACCCAGCCGGTCAGGCCGAACTCGTCACCAGCGAAGATCATCGGCGTACCGGGGAGGGTCATCTGAAGGCCGACGGCGACCAGATGCCGTTCCCGGGATCCGGTGACGGTCCGCATCCGGGCCGAGTCGTGAGTGTCGAGCGGATTCCACGAGTGCAGCAACGTACGCCAGGAGTTCCGCCCGGTGAAGGCGCGCATGGTGGCCAGCGCGGACACCCCGTCGCGCACCGGCACCCCGCCCGGTACGCCGAAGAACTCGGCATCGGTGTGCTCGCCGCGCAGCCACGTCCACACCGGCCGGGTGAAGCCGCCGTAGTTCATCGTGCCCTGCCAGCCGTCGCGGTCCAGATCGCCGGTCGCGTCGTGCATGTGCTCGGCGACCACCATCGCGTCCGGGCGTACCGCCGTCACCTCGCGGCGTACCCAGGCCGCTACTTCGTGCGTACGGTCCTCGGCGCCGCGGCGGCCGGTCATGTTGGCCACGTCGACGCGCCAGCCGTCGAAGTCCGCCAGCCACTTCTGCAGCACGTGCCGCATCCGCTCACGGGTCAGCTCGCTGCCCCAGTTGAGCTTGGGCAGGCTCTTCACGCCGTTCCACGATTCGTAGTCGTTCCCGCAATCACAGCCGCCGCACTCGGTGAAGTAGAACATGTCGCGGTCGGGCGAGTTCACATCGCTTATCGCGCTGACGAACCACTCGTGCGCGTCGCCACAGTGGTTGGTCGTGATGTCGCCGACCAGCCGCATGCCCCGCGCGTGCACCGCTTCGGCGAGGCGGCGCAGCGCGGCGTCCCCGCCCAGCAACGGATCCACGTGCTCGAAGGTGGACGCGTCGTAGCGGTGGTTGGAGCGGGCCGGGAAGACCGGTGTCAGGTAGACGGTGTTGGCGCCGAGGGCCTGGATGTGATCCAGGTGCTCCACGACGCCGTCGAGGTCGCCGCCGAAGAACTGCTCCGCGACGCCGCGGCCGCGCCCGATCACCTCGTCGGTGTCCCAGTCGCGCGGCCACGCCCAGTCCGGCAGGTCCATCGCTTCCAGCGGCTCGGCGGTAGCCGAGCGAGCGAACCGGTCCGGGAAGACCTGGTACACGACCGCGTCCGCGATCCAATCCGCGGGCGCGTCGTACGCCACCAGCCGGAAGTCGGTCGCGTCCGGCAGGTCGCCCTCGGCCAGACCGGCCGCGGTGAGCCACACCGGCGGCCGGCCGCCGTCGAGGAGGAGGTAGAACCGGTAGTTCGTGACCGGGTTGTGGGCGTCGACGGTCACCGTCCACCACTCGGCGCTCTCGCGTTCGGCCGGAGTGAACCGCGGTTCGCCGTCGGGCGTCGTGCGCAGGTGCACTTCGGTGACGCCGTAGACCTCTGGAGTGCGTACCCGTAAAGTCACGGCCTGGCCCAGAGCGGGCCGGGACGTGGCGACGTAGAGCGGGGAACCGTCGTGATGGGGGTGGTCGAGCAGCCGCATTCTCATCCCTTGACCGCGCCGGCCGTGAGGCCGCTGACGATGTACTTCTGGAGCCAGAGGAAGACTCCGACGGTCGGGATCGCGGTCAGCAGCGTGCCCGCGGCGAACATGCCGAAGTTGACGTTGCGATCGCCGGCGATCATGCCGTAGAGGCCGACGGCGAGGGTCTTGCTCTCCGGATCGGTGAGGAAGACGCTGGCCATCAGGAACTCGTTGATGATGCTGATGAAGGCGATCAGCGCGGTCACGGCCAGGATCGGCGCGACGAGCGGCAGGATGATGCGGAAGAACGCCTGCGCGTGCGATGCACCGTCCATTGTGGCCGATTCGTCGAGTTCCTTCGGCACCGTGTCGAGGAAACCCTTCATGAGCCAGGTGTTCACGCCGAGCGCGCCGCCCAGGTACAGGATCAGCAGGCCCCAGGGCTCGTTGAAGCCGAAGGCGGGCCACAGGTCGGTCACGGTCGTGAAGATCATGAAGATCGTCACGATCGCCAGGAACTGCGGGAACATCTGGATCAGCAGCAGCGCCATGAGGCCCACCCGGCGACCCTTGAACCGCATGCGGCTGAAGGCGTACGCCGCGCAGATGCTCAGGAAGATGCTGGCGAACGCCGACACACCGGCGATGAGAGTCGAGTTCACGAACCAGTACGCGAACGGGTAGCGGTCGTCGCTGAGCAGTTTCGTGAAGTTCTCGCCGCTGGCCCCGGTGGGATACAGCTCGGTGGAGCTGAGCGTACCCAGCGGGTTGATCGCCGCCGAGACGACGAAGACGATCGGGAACAGGGCGAACAGCAGGATGAGCACCAGCACCAGGTGCCGCCATCCGACACGCTTCAGCCAGGTCACTTGTACACCTCCTCCAGGGCGCGCGTACGCCGGAAGACGAGGATCGACATCGTGGCGACGATGGCGAAGATGATGGTCGAGATCGCGGCCGCGAAGCCGAACTGCGCCCCGCCGCCGCCGAACGCCAGGCGGTAGGTGTACGTGATGAGGATGTCCGTCGCACCGCTGGACACGTTGTCCGGCGGGTACGGCCCGCCCCTGGTCACGAACTGGATGGCGTTGAAGTTGTTGAAGTTGTACGCAAACGACGAGATCAGCAGCGGGCTCAGCGCGACCAGCAGCAGCGGCAGCGTCACGCGCCGGAAGCCCTGCCACGGCGACGCCCCGTCGATGCTGGACGCCTCGGTCAGCTCCCGCGGTATCGCCTGCAGTGCACCGGTGGCGACCAGGAACATGTAGGGGAAGCCCATCCACATGTTGATGAGGATCAGCGTCATCCGCGCCGTCCACGGCTGGCCCAGCCAGTCCAGGTGCAGCCCGAACAGCCGGTTCACCAGGCCGAAGTCGGTGTTGAACATGTCCCGCCAGACCAGCAGCATCGCGAACGACGGCATGGCGTACGGCAGGATCAGCAGCGTGCGGTAGAACTTCGTCCCGCGTACGCGCGGCGAGTGCAGGATCAGGGCGCACGCGAGCCCGAGCGCGAACGAGCAGAAGACCGACAGCAGCGCGAAGGCGAAGTTCCACACGAACGAGCCGAGGAACGGCCCGGAGATCGACGGGTCGGTGAACAGCCGCGCGTAGTTGTGCAAGCCCACCGACACCTGCCAGCCCTGGGCCAGGTGCTCGCCGGACGGGCTGACGAAGTAGCCCTGCGTCTCGTCGGCGGTGTACTTGGTGCCGCTGTCGACGTCGGTGACGCAGTCGCAGCCGGGGTCGTAAAGCTTGGTGGCCTTCAGTTCCACGGCCCGGCTCAGCCCGCTGGACTTGATGGCGCCCTGATCGGTCGGTACGGCCAGCGCACCGATCTGCTCGGCCCGGCCGGCCGCTTCCGCGGGCGTCAGAACGGTGTAGCCGGGGGCGTCGTTGATCCGGCCGGTCAAGCCGACGGACGCGTCCGGCACGTCGGCCAGCCCGTCCTCGGTGCCGGCCTGCACCCGCTTCTCGCCCGCGTCATTCGTGGTGACGAGCAGGAAGACCAGCTTGCCATCCTTGAGCGCCGGGCTCAGGGCGTACTCGGGGGCGTTGGCGACCTGCTGCAGCGAGCTGGTCTGGATGGCGACGACCGCTTCTTCCTTGGAGCCGCGGTGAGCGTCGCCGAAGTTCGTGAACGCCGTGGTGAGCGTGTAGAGGATGGGCAGCACCTGGAACGCGATCAGGAAGATCGTGCCGGGGATCAGGTACTTGTACGGGATCAGCCGCGTCGTGAGGTAGAGGAAGGCGACGGCGACGCTGACCACCACGAGGATCGCCAACCCGGCCCAGTGCCCGCCGGCGATCAGCGGCGGCACCATGAACAGGTCGATCGCGCCGACCAGGCCGAGCGCGATGACCCGGCCGATCAGGAAACCCGTGGTCGTCTCGCGGCTGAACCGGGCGGCGCCCAGCGCCCGCCCCGGGTCACGCCGTCCGGGCTGGCGGGGCACGCCGGAGCGCGGGGAGCGGTCGCTCCCCGCGCTCGTGGTGCCGCCACTCGTGGCGGGCGTCGTCATCGGTATACGCCTACTTCTTGGTGATGGCGTCGTTGATGGCCTTGGCCGCGGCGTCGGCGGCGGTCTTCGGGTCGTTGCCCTTGATCACGGCGACCTCGGCGTTGCCGAACGGGCCCCAGATCGCGGCCATCTCGGGGATGGCCGGCATCGGCAGGCCGTCCTTGCCGGCGTCGAGCCACTTGGCCACGTCCGGGTCCTTCGCCTTGGCCTCGTCGATGGCGGCCAGCAGCGCCGGCGGGCGCGGGTCGGCGTCGTACAGCGCCATCGCGACCTCCTTGTTCGTGACGTAGTTCGCCACGAACTCCTGGGCCAGCGCCTTGCTCTTGCCCTTGGCGGCCACGAAGAACGCCTGTACGCCCAGGAACGGCTGCGCGGGCTTGCCGCCGGCGAACGCCGGAACCGGGGTGATCTCGTACTTGATGCCGGCCTTCTTAATGTCGGCGATGTTCCACGCGCCGGTGATGAAGAACGCCGACTTCTTCGAGGTGAAGGTGGCGACCACGTTCTCGGCGGCGATCGAGGTCTTCAGCGCGCCGGCGCCCTTCTCGCCCAGGTCCTTGAGCTTGGCGAAGGCGGCGATCGACTCGGCGCTGTTGACCGTTACGTTCTTCGGGTCCGGGTCGCCGGCCGAGGTCAGGCCGAACATCGAGCCGCCGGCCGACGAGTAGAGCGGGTAGATGTGGTACGCGTCGCCCTGCGCACCGGCCTGGCACAGCAGGATCTCGCTGGCCTTGCCCGCCTTCTTCAGGTCCTGGCCGGCCTTGACCAGCTCCTCGACGCTGGCCGGGACGGCCGGGGCGAGATCGGTGTTGCGGACCAGGGCGATGTTCTCCAGCGCGTAGGGCGCGCCGTAGGTCTGGCCGTTGAAGCTGACCGCCTTGATCGCGGCGGCCGCGAAGGCGGACTTCTGCGCCGCCGACAGCTGCACCGGGTCGATGGCGCCGTTCTGGACCAGGTTGCCGATCCAGTCGTGCGCGCCGACCACGACGTCCGGTCCGCTGCCCTGCTGCGACGCCGTCACGAAGACGGTCTGGAGGTTCTCGGCGACCTCCTTCACCTCGACGGTGATGCCGTTGTCCTTGCCGAACTGGTCGGCGTACTTCTTGAGGACGGCGGTGCGCTTGGTGTCGGCCCAGATGACGAGCTTGCCGTTGCCCTTGTCCTTGGAGGGGGCCGCCGACGGAGTCTCGTTCGATCCGCACGCCGCCAGGGCGGAAGCGGATGCCGCCGCGCCGAGTGCCGCGAAGACGGTACGTCTGCGCATCAAGGTCTCCTGTTCAGTAATCCTGGGCGCGCCCTGTGGGGATCGCCTTCGGCGATCTCCTCGGGCTAGCGCGGAAGGGCCGGACCGGGGGCTCGGCCCACAGAGGTGATCAAGTTTGGGGGGTGGGGGTCCGCCGGGTCGCCTGCACAGCTGCCGCCGGACCGTTGCGGGCACGTTAGCAAGACTTTGCAAGGAGTGGAAGGGCTTGCAGTCCCTTGACAGCAAGATCTTGTCTATTCGGTTACCATTCCGCCATGCGTGCACGCTTGGCCGACATCGCGCGGCAAGCCGAAGTGAGCGAGGCCACGGTCTCGCGGGTGCTCAACGACCGCCCCGGGGTGTCGGCCGACACCCGCCAGGCCGTGCTGACCGCCCTCGACGTCCTGGGCTACGAACGCCCGACCAAGCTGCGCAAGCGCAGCGCCGGCCTGGTCGGCCTGGTCGTGCCGGAGCTGGACAACCCGATCTTCCCGGCCTTCGCGCAGATCATCGAGTCCGCCCTGGCGCAGCAGGGCTACACCCCGGTGCTGTGTACGCAGACCCCGGGCGGCGTCACCGAGGACGAGTACATCGAGATGCTCCTGGACCGCCAGGTCGCCGGCATCGTCTTCGTCTCCGGCCTGCACGCCGACACCACGTCCGATCCCGATCGCTACCGCAAGCTGCTCACCCGACCGCTGCCGATCGTGCTGGTCAACGGGTTCATGGACGGCCTGCCGGCGCCGTTCGTCTCGATCGACGAGCGGGCCGCCGCCGACGCGGCCGTCTCGCACCTGGTCGCGCTGGGCCACCGCCGCATCGGGCTGATCTCCGGGCCGGACCGCTACCAGCCGGTGCAACGCAAGATCGCCGGTTACCGCGACTCCATGCGCCGCCTGCTCGGCCTGGACGATCGCGCGATGGATGAGCTGATCGCGCTGTCCCCGCTGTTCGGCGTCGAGGGCGGGGAGGCGGCCACCACCCGCCTGCTCGTCAAGGGTGTCACCGCTGTGGTCTGCGGCTCCGACCTGATGGCGCTCGGCGCCGTCCGGGCCGCCCGCCACCAGGGCCTTTCGGTCCCCGATGACGTCAGCATCGTCGGCTTCGACGACTCGCCACTCATGGCCTTCACCGATCCGCCGCTGACCACCCTGCGCCAGCCCGTACGCGCGATGGCGACGGCGGCGGCGCGGGCGCTGATCGATGAGATCCTGGGCCACCCGGCGCCGCACTCGGAGTACGTGTTCCGGCCCGAACTCGTCGTGCGGGGATCGACAGCTATTCATCGCTGACCCGTCCAAGATCCCGGCAGGATCAGGGTTAATGCACAGATCTTGGGCCATGATCCGTGCAGTTTCCCTGATCCTGCCGGGATCTTGGCGACGGCCCACCCGCCGGGGCACCGCTGGAACTTGCTGAAACTTCCTGCTTGACGTTTGCAGGGATTGCAGAGCATTCTCTTCCCGTCACCAAGTCAGGTGGCGGGTGGATACGGCGCTGGCCCGCGGAGATCGCACAGCGATCCCCGCAGGGCGCGCCGGCAAGGAGAGGGCGGCAGCGTGCACGGGTGGACGCGTCTTGCCGGCTGCGCGCTGCTGCTCGCTTTGACCGGCTGCACGGCCGATCCGGGACCGGACCCGACGCCGGGCGCTTCGAGCGGCCCGGCGGTCAGTTCGGCACCGTCGGGCGTACTGGTTCATCTCTTCGCCTGGCCGTGGGCATCGGTCGGGCGCGAATGCACCGAGCGGCTCGGCCCGGCCGGAGTCACCGGCATCCAGATCTCGCCACCGCAGGAGCACGCCGAGCTGCCCGACGCGAAGTACCCGTGGTGGCAGGACTACCAGCCGGTGTCGTACGCGATCCAGACCCGCCGCGGCGATCGGGCGGCGTTCGAGGCGATGGTCGGCGACTGCCACGCCGCGGGCGTCAAGGTGTACGCCGACGCGGTCCTCAACCACATGACCGCCCAGCTGTCCGGCACCGGATCGGCCGGGACGAAGTTCACCCTGACCGGCTACCCGGACTACGACGGCGCCGCCGACTTCCACCACTGTGGACATTCGATCAGCAACTGGACCGACCGTACCGAGGTCACCGACTGCGACCTGCTCGGCCTGGCCGATCTGGCCACTGAACAGCCGTCGGTACGCCGCCGGCTGGCCCAGTACCTCGACGATCTGGTGAGCCTGGGCGTCGACGGGTTCCGGATCGACGCGGCCAAGCACATTCCGCCCGCCGATCTGGCCGCGATCTTCGCCGGCATGAAGCAGCGCGTACCGGTGTATCAGGAGGTTCTCGACGAACCGCTGCTGTCGAAGGAGTACCTCGCCAACGGCGCCGTACTGGAGCCGCGCTACGGCCCCGATCTGAGCCGGGCGATGCGGCCGGGCGGCAGCCTGATCAACCTGTCCGACTTCGGCAAGGCCACCGGCGACATGCTGGACTACCAGCCGCCTGGATCCGCGTTGGTCTATGTGGACAGTCACGACACCCAGCGCGGCGGCACCACGTTGTCTTATAAGGACGGCTACATACATACGCTCGCCACGCAGTTCATGCTGGCGTGGCCCTACGGTACGCCGCTGGTGATGTCGAGCTTCGCGTTCGACGGCTTCGACGACGGCCCACCGTCTACATCGGATGGTACGACCAAGCCGGCCGTCTGCGCGCCCAGCGCCTTCGTCTGCGAGCACCGGGCGGTGCTGGCCATGGTGCGCTTCCGATCCACCACCACCGGTGCGCCGGTCTCGCAGTGGTGGTCGGAGGACGACCAGCTCGGCTTCGCCCGCGAGGGCCGCGGATACTTCGCGCTGAACCGCTCCGCGGCTCCCGTCACGCGTACGGTCGCCACCGGTCTGGCGGCCGGCGTCTACCGGGACCGGCTGTCCCCCACCACTGTGACCGTCGACGCTGACGGCCGCGCCACCATCACCATCCCCGCACAGGGCGCGCTCGCGTTCGACGTGAGCGCTGCGAACGACGCAAAGGAAACGCCGTGACCACTTCCGTTTTTGGCGCCCCCGCGACCGCCGGTGCGCCGGCTCCCGCGATCCTGGGGAACGACGACTGGTGGCGCGACGCGGTCGTGTACCAGGTGTATCCGCGCAGTTTCGCCGACGCCAACGGTGACGGAACCGGCGACCTTCAAGGCGTCCGCGCGAGGCTGCCGTACCTGCGGGAGCTGGGCGTCGATGCGCTGTGGCTGAGCCCGTTCTACACCTCGCCGATGGCCGACGGCGGCTATGACGTGGCCGACTACCGCGACATCGACCCCCGCTTCGGTACGCTCGCCGACTTCGACGACATGATCTCCGATGCTCACGCCCTGGGCCTGCGCATCATCGTCGACATCGTGCCGAACCACTGCTCCAGCGCGCATCCGTGGTTCGTCGAGGCCCTCGCCGCCGCGCCCGGCTCCGCTGAGCGGGCGCTGTTCCACTTTGCTGACGGCCGGGGCGAGCACGGCGAGCTGCCGCCCAACGACTGGGAATCCATCTTCGGCGGACCGGCCTGGACGCGGGTCGCAGACGGTCAGTGGTACCTGCACCTGTTCGACCCGCAGCAGCCCGACTTCAACTGGGACAACCCCGCGGTCCACGCCGAGTTCCTGGACATCCTGCGGTTCTGGCTCGACCGCGGCGTGGACGGCTTCCGCGTCGACGTGGCCCACGGCATGGTCAAGGCTTCGGGCCTGCCCGACGTCGGCGCCACGGACGGCCGTCAGGCCACCCTCATCGGCCAGAACACGCTGCCCTACTTCGACCAGGACGGCGTACACGAGATCTACCGGGCGTGGCGGCCGATCCTCGACAGTTACGCCGGCGGGCGGATGGCCGTCGCCGAGGCGTGGGTACCCTCGCCGCAGCGCCTGGCCCGCTACATCGGCGCCGACGAGCTGCACCAGGCGTTCAACTTCGACTTCATGACGTCGTCGTGGGACGCCGCGTCGCTGCACGCCGTCATCGACAAGTCCCTCGCCGAGGCCGACCTCGTCGGCGCACCGACGACCTGGGTACTGTCCAATCACGACAAGCACCGGCACGTGACCCGGTACGGCGACGGCGATGCCGGCCTGCGCCGCGCCCGCGCCGGTACGCTGCTCATGCTCGCGCTGCCGGGGTCGGCGTACCTCTACAACGGCGAGGAGCTGGGCCTGCCCGAGGTCCTCGACCTGCCCGACGCGCTGCGCGAGGACCCCGCGTTCCGGCGTACCGGCGAGAGCCGCGACGGTTGCCGCGTACCGCTCCCGTGGGCCGGTACGCACACCGACGGCTTCGGCTTCGGCCCGGCCGGATCCGCCGCGCCTTGGCTGCCGCAGCCGGCCTCGTGGGCTTCCCTCACCGTTGCCGCACAGGACACCGATCCACTGTCCACATTGAACCTCTACCGAGCAGCCCTGCGACTGCGCAAGGAGCACCCGGCCCTCGGCGGCGGAACGCTCACCTGGCTCGAATCCGCGCCCGGAGTCCTCACCTTCGAGCGCACCCCCGGACTGACGGTCATCGCGAACATCTCCACCGAAGACGTCGCCATCCACGGCACCGTCCTGCTGAGCAGCTCGCCGCTGGAGACCGACGGGATCCTCCCGCCCAACACCACGGTCTGGCTCGCGCAGTAACGCGGACCGCGATCGTCAGCCCACGGATATGACAGGCCCGGCCGCCCCTAGGACGGCCGGGCCGGTGCCCGGCTGACTGCACTCCTGGCGGCTCGCGCAAGCGCTCCCCGGCAAGCAGCGGCGGGTAAGGTCGGCGGACCCGGGAAATAAGAAGCGTCACCGAGCCGCGGGCAAGAACCCCAGCCGGTCATACGTTTTTGCGAGAGTCTGCGCGGCGACCGCTCGTGCCTTCTCCGCGCCGATCGCCAGCATCTTGTCCATCTGGGCCGGATCGTCCAAATAGGACCGTGTGGCCTTCTGGATCGGCGTCACGAAGTCGATCCACACGGCCGCGAGGTCCTTCTTGAGATCCCCGTACCCCTTGCCGGCGTAATCGTCCACAAGGGACTCAATCGTCCGGCCGGTCAGCGCCGAGTAGATCGTGAGCAGGTTCGACACGCCGGGCTTGTCGGTCGGCGAGTAGATGATCTCGCGCCCGGTGTCGGTGACGGCCGACTTGATCTTCTTGGCCGACCGGGCCGGATCCTCCATGATCTCCAGCAGGCCGGTGGGCGAGGACGACGACTTCGACATCTTCGCGGTCGGGTCCTGCAAGTCCAGGATCTTCGCGGTGGCCTGCGGAATGTACGGCTCGGGCAGGTTGAACGTCGGTCCGAAGAGGTGGTTGAAGCGCTGGGCGAGGTCGCGGGTCAGCTCCAAGTGCTGGCGCTGGTCCTCGCCGACCGGTACGGCATCGGCCTGGTAGAGCAGGATATCGGCGGCCTGCAGGACCGGGTAGGTGAACAGCCCGACGCTGGCCCGGTCGGCGCCCTGCTTAGCCGACTTGTCCTTGAACTGCGTCATCCGCGCCGCCTCGCCGAAGCCGGTGATGCAGCCCATCACCCAGCCCAGCTGCGCGTGCTCGGGCACGTGCGACTGGATGAACAGGGTGCAGCGCGCCGGGTCGAGCCCGAACGCGAGCAGCTGCGCGATGCTGACCCGGGTCCGCTCGCGCAGCACCGCCGGGTCGTGGCCGCCCGTGATCGCGTGCAGGTCGACGACCATGTAGAAGGCGTCGTGCGTCTCCTGCATGGCGACCCAGTTGCGGACGGCACCCAGGTAGTTGCCGAGGTGGAACGAGTCAGCCGTCGGCTGGATGCCGGAAAGCACGCGCAAAACCATGCGGCTATTGTTCCAGCCCCACTGCCATGACTCCCACCGGGACCTGCTCCCCCGCCGGCAGCTGCTGCGGCTTGCGGTCATGCTGCGAAACCAGGTCAAGCTGCGGGGCCGGCTCGGGCTCCACGGTGCGGCTCAGGCCGACCTTCGCCACTCGCCGCCCCTCCAAAGCTAGAACCTTCAGTTGTACGCCCGCCGCGGGCACGTCGACGCAGTCACCGTTGCGGGGCAGCCGGCCGAGGCTGGCCATGATGTATCCGCCGACGGTCTCGTACGGCCCCGCGGGCAGCATGAAACCGGCGCGATCGGCGAAGTCGGCCAGGTTGAGCCGGCCCTCGACCTCCCGGGGCAGCAGGCCGGCGTACGCCGCCGCTTCGGGAGCGTCGTCGTACTCGTCGTGGATCTCGCCGACCAGCTCCTCAATGAGGTCCTCCAGCGTGATGATGCCGGCCGTGCCGCCGTACTCGTCGACGACCAGGGCCAGCTGGTGGCGTTCGCGGCGCATCTCCGACAGCGCCGACAGCACGCGCTTGGACGACGGCAGCCGCATGATGTCGCGCAGCAGCTGGCCGAGGGTCACCTCGGGCGGGCTGAGCAGCAGGTCGCGCAGGTGCACGAAGCCGACCACGTTGTCGCTGCCGCCGTCGATGACGGGGAAGCGCGAGTGCGTCTGGGCGCGGGCGACCTCGACCGCGTGGCGGCGTTCCATCGCCAGATCGAGGAAGACGACGTCGGGGCGGGGCACCATCACCTCGCGGATGAGCGCGTTGCCGCTGTCCCAGACGTCGTCGATGATGCGGCGTTCGTCGCCGCCCAGATGCACGTTCGCGGCCACCAGGGCGCGGAGCTGGTCCTCGCTGAGACGCTCGCGCAGGATTCTCAGCAGCCACGGCGATACGGTGCGGGTCAGGAGTCCGGGTCTATGACCGTCGGGCATCCTGCCATCGTACGTGCGGTCGAAGATCATCGTCGAACGGAGGGGTCGGTATGGGCGCGGCGTACGTGGGTAGGGTGGACCCGACCCTACCTGGAGGTTTTGGATGAAGTTGCTGGTCACCGGGGGCGCTGGTTTCGTCGGCGCAACCGCTACCCGCTTGCTGCTCGACGCCGGCCACACCGTCGTCGTCCTGGACGACCTGTCCCGCAACGACGCTGCTCAGATTCCGGCCGAGGCCAATTTCGTGGAAGGCCGCGTGCAGGACGTTGCGAAGGTGCTGACCCCGGACGCCGGATTCGACGCGGTGCTGCACTTCGCCGGCCTCATCGCCGCGGGCGAGTCGATGGCCCACCCCGAGCTGCACTGGGACGCCAACACCCGGGCCGGGCTGAACCTGCTCGACGCCATGCGTGCGGCGGGCGTACGCAAGCTGATCTACTCGTCGACGGCGGCCTGCTACGGCGAGCCGTCGGAGCTGCCGCTGACCGAGCGCGCGATCACGATGCCGATCAACACCTACGGCGCCACGAAGCTGGCTGTGGACCACATGATCAGCTCGGAGGCGCGGGCGTACGACTTCGGCGCGGTCAGCCTGCGCTACTTCAACGTGGCCGGGGCGCTCATCCGCGAGGACGGCATAATCGGCGAGCGGCACGACCCGGAGACGCACCTGATCCCGATCGCGCTGGAGGTCGCGGCCGGAAAGCGCGAGAAGATGCCGCTGTACGGCGACGACTACCCGACCCCCGACGGCACTTGCATCCGCGACTACATCCACGTCGCCGACCTGGCCCAGGCGCACCTGCTGGCGCTGACCGCGGTCGTGTCGGGCGAGCACAAGATCTACAACCTCGGCACCGGGACCGGCTTCTCCAACAAGCAGGTCATCGAGGCCGTACGCCAGGTCACCGGGCACCCGATCCCGATCGAGTGGTCGCCGCGGCGGCCCGGCGACCCGGCCGCCCTCTACGCCTCGTCCGACCGGATCCGGGCCGAGCTGGGCTGGGCGCCGCAGAAGCCGGATCTCGCCGACATCGTCGCCGACGCCTGGACCTTTGCCCAGCGCTAGCCGCATGATCCCGGCACTCGCCGCGCATGATCCCGGCACTCGCCGCGCATGATCCCGGTTAGATCAGGGATATTGCGCGGATCTTGGGCCAAGATCCGTGCAATATCCCTGATCTAACCGGGATCATGATGTGCAGCGTCAGTTCAGGACGGGCGCCAGCGCGTTGATGAGCGCGTGGTCGTTGGAGTCCTGGCTGAGCTCCCAGCACATCGCGCCCCGCAGCCCGAGCGCCTTGATCAGCGCCGTACGCTGGCCGACCGACTTCGGGTCGGAGTACACGATGGTCGTGGGTGAGGTGTGCGTAGTGCCGTCGGCCAGCGTCCGGGTGGCGGCCGGGTTCCACAGGTAAGGCTCCCCGGCGCGCGGGTTCCAGATCCGGGTCCAGCCGTTCTGTCCCTGGCCGTCAGCGCTGACGAGGCCGCCGACGTCGACCAGGTCGTGGTAGGTCGGCTGCGGCGAGATCTGCCAGCCGAGCTGGTTGGCGTCCAGGCCGGTGTTGTCGAACGGGCCGTAGAGCCCGCCGTCGTTGCGGATGTACTGGTTGGTGTAGAACGGTACGCCGACCACGATCTTGTTCGCCGGCACCCCGTTGAGCAGGTACCAGGCGACGGTGCCGACGGTGTTCCAGGTCGGGTCGTTGCCGTGCGGGTCACGCGGATCCCGCAGGAACAGCGTGTCATGGGCCGCCACCGGGCCGCCGACCACGTTGTAGTCGTACGCCATGATGTTGACCCAGTCGAGCTGCTTCACGAAGTCCTTGAGTTCGTAGTACTTCGTGGAGCTCTTGGCCGCCGGCAGCGCCGCAGTGAGCAGGTAGTGCTTGCCGTCGATGCGGCCCTGCGCGTCGAGCTGGCGGCGGAACTCCTTGGCCAGCAGGGTTGCGTTGTGCCGGTCGGCCGGGCTCGGGTCGATCACGCCGCCGGCGACCTGGGTCGGGTACTCCCAGTCCAGGTCGATGCCGTCGAACAGGCCGGCAGCGGCGCCGATGCCGCCGGCGTCCTCGGGCCAGCCGCCGGTCGGCAGGTTGCCCTTGATGAACGTGTCGATGCAGGCCGCGACGAACGCGCTGCGGCGTTCGGGGGTCGCCGCGAGCTGGGCGAAGTGCGTCGACTTCGTCCAGCCGCCCAGCGAGATCTCGATCTTCAGATCCGGGTGGGCGAGCTTGAGCTTGCGCAGCTGGTTGAAGTTGCCGTAGAGGTGCTGTCCGGGGTAGGTGTCGGCGACGCCGTCGACGGTGTTCTCCGGACCCCAGTAGACCTGCTGGAAGTCGGCCCAGGGGTCGAGGATGTCGCAGCTGGCCTTACCCGTGGCCGCGTCGAATCCGGGTACGCCGAAGGCGTACTGGATGACGTTGATCTTGTCGGCGGGGATGTCCTTGACGAAGTACCCGCGTCCATAGACGTCCCAGTCGGCGAAGTAGGCCGAGATGACCTTCTTCGGCGCGCCGGCCGCCGCCGGGGCCGCCGCGCCGACGGCCGCTCCGGCGGGGCCGCTCGGCACCATCGCGGCGCCCGCGATCAAAGCCGCCAGGAGGGCGTACCGAGGCTTGTGTGAACGCATCATAGGACGACCCTCACTCGCGGCGACCTATCTGTCAAGAGTCCTTACAGATTGGCCTTCCTAGCTGCACGGGTACGCCCGCCGAGGGGCCGCGCCACCCCGATACCATCCACCGCATGAGCGAGCGGGCCAGCGCACTCTTCGAGCAGATCTTCGGACGCCGACCGCAGGGCGTATGGGCGGCACCGGGACGGGTCAACCTCATCGGCGAGCACACCGACTACAACGACGGCTTCGTGCTCCCCTTCGCGCTGCCGCACCGCACCGTCGTCGCGGCGTCCGCCAACGGTTTGCCGCGCTGGAGCGCGGCCTCCGAGCTGACCGGCGAGACCCTGACCTTCGACGCCGGGCAGCGGATGACCGGGTGGGCGGCGTACGTCGCCGCGATCGTGTGGGTGCTGCGGGACGCGGGCTACGACGTGCCCGGCGCAAACCTGGCCATCGCCTCCGAGGTGCCGCTCGGCGCCGGCCTGTCGTCGTCGGCCGCGCTGGAGTGTGCCGTTCTGACCGCCCTCGCCGACCTCGGCGGCCTCGACCTGCCGATCGAGGCCCGCCCGGCCCTCGCCCAGCGCGCCGAGAACGTCTACGTGGGCATGCCGTGCGGCGTCCTCGACCAGTCCGCGTCGGTGCTGTGCCGCGCCGGGTACGCGCTGTTCCTCGACTGCCGCACGATGGCCGCCGAGCATGTCCCGTTCGACCTCGCTGCCGAGGGCCTGTCCATCCTCGTCATCGACACGAAGGCCCCGCACCGCCTCGTGGACGGCGAATATGCCGCCCGCCGCGCCGCCTGCGAACAAGCCGCCGCCGCTCTCGGGGTGGCCGCTCTGCGTGACGCGACCCCCGCTGACCTCGCCCGCCTGTCCGACCCTCTTCTGGTACGCCGGGCCCGGCACGCGATCACCGAGAATCAGCGGGTGCTGGACACGGTCGACCTGCTGCGATCCGGGCGGCACCGGGAGATCGGCCCGCTCATGACCGCATCGCACGCCTCGCTGCGAGACGACTTCGAGGTCACCGTGCCGGAGTTGGACGTCGCTGTCGCCGCGGCGCTGGCCGCCGGGGCGTACGGGGCCCGGATGACCGGCGGTGGCTTCGGCGGCTGCGTCATCGCCCTCATCGACGCCGACAAGGCCGACGCGGTGACCGAGGCGGTCGCCAAGGCGTTCGCCGATCACGGTTTCGGCGTACCCGCGGCGTTTCGCGCCGGGCCGTCGGCCGGAGCCGGCGCCCTCTAAGCGTGGAGCCTGCCCGCCGACGTGATAATGATGGCGTGGCGTTCACCCGTCAGATCCGCCGTCTTGGCACCGCGACCGTAGAGCGTTATGAAGATGCGGTGGCCGCCGTACGCAAGCGCTCGGGGACGTTCGAGAACTTCTGGGCGGCCAAGGAGCGCTACTCCGAGGTGCTCGGCGGGCGCCTGGCCGCCGCGATCGCGTACTACGGCTTCTTCGCGGCCTTCGCGCTGTCCCTGGTCGCCTTCTCGCTCTTCGGCTTCGTCCTCGACCGCTTCCCGCAGATCGAGCAGAACGTGACCGAGGCCCTGGCCCGGAACCTGCCCAACTTCCCGATCGAGTCGATCGCCGAGAACGCCGCCAACGTCGCGCTCCTGGGCGTCATCGGCCTGCTGCTGACCGGGCTGGGCTGGATCGACGCCTGGCGCTCCTCGCAGCGCGCGATCTGGAAACTCGACCAGCACCCCGGCAACATGATCATCCGGCGGCTGGTCGACCTCGGCATGCTGCTCGGCCTGGCCCTGGTCCTCATGCTCTCGCTGGGCCTGGCCGACCTGATGAAGGCCCTGTTCCACTGGATCTCGCACGGTACGCCGTCCATCTGGAACACGATCGCCACGAGCGCGGTGACGGTGCTGGTGAACACCATCATCGCGACCGCTTTGCTGACCGTGCTGCCGCGCATCCACGTGCAGCCCCGGCGCCTGATCCCGCCGGCCATCCTGGTCGGCATCGCGCTGTCGCTGCTGAACTGGGGTGGCCGGGCCTACGTCAGCCACGCGACCCGCTTCTACGCGGCGTACGCCGTCGTGGCGACGGCCGCTGGTCTGCTGATCTACCTGTACCTCTACAACCAGATCGTGCTCTGGGGAGCGGCGCTCGCGGCGACCTCGACCCGCGGCCGCTTCATCGACCTGGCTGCCGGGCCGGCGCCGGAGCCAGCCGATAGTCCTTCTCCGGATGCCACCGAGAATCCGGGGACTTGACGTCGCCGGTGTGCGTGAACAGCGTGAATCCGCTGATCATGAATCGGGCCTCGAAGTCGGCCAGATCGTTGAAGATCTTGTCGAGGGCCGCGCTCGGCACTTCCTGGGCGACCGTCACATGCGGGTGGTACGGGTAGCTGCGCGGCCGGTTCAGCTCCGGCTTGCTGGCGATGTCCGCGGCCAGCAGCTCGCATTCGCTGATGCCGGCGGCCACGGTCACGAAGACGACCTCGGTGACCGGGCGGAACGTCCCGGTCCCCCGCAGCAGCAGCTCGAACTCCTGATGCCGCTCGGACACGGAGCGCAGGTGGTCCACGATCCGGCTCAGCGCGGCCAGCTCGACCTCGGTCGGCCCCAGCAGGGTCAGATGGGCCGGCACGGCGGCGCCCAGCGGGTCACCGGCGGCGACGCGGCACCGGGTCAGGTGGGGTCCCCACGGCGCCGGGATGTCGACGGCCACGCCGATCCGGACGGTCTGCGTCATGGCCGCCCCCTTTCGGCTGGGACACTAGCCATCGCCCGCGCGGCGAGGATCGTCCGTTCCTCCAGCGATCATCACCCGTTCGCCGTCTTTATGCGCGTCGAAGCCGATTTTTAGATGTCCCGAGCGGGGCGGGCGAGCGTCATTGAGCCTCGATGATCATCCCTGCCCCGACCGTACGGTTGGTGACCTCGTCGATGACGATGAAGCCGCCGGTCGTACGGTTGCGGCGGTACTCATCGACAAGCAGCGGCTGCGTGGTACGCAGGCGTACCCGGCCGATCTCGTTCAGCTCCAGGTCGGGCGCCTTCTCGTCGCGGTGCAGCGTGTTGATGTCGAGCCGGTAGTGCAGGTTCTTGACGATGCCGCGCACCGACCGGGTCGTGTGCTTGATCGTGTACTTGCCGCCGACCTTCAGCGGAGCCGTCTCGTCCATCCAGCAGATCATCGCCTCGATGTCCTGCGCGACCGTGGGTGCGTTGTGCGGGCGGCAGATCATGTCGCCGCGCGAGATGTCGATCTCGTCGGCCAGGCGTACGGTCACCGACATCGGCGGGAACGCCTCGGCGATCGGGCCGTCGAACGTGTCGATCGACGCGATCGTCGTCGTCAATCCGCCAGGCAGCACCAGGACTTCGTCACCGGGCTTCAGTACGCCCGACGCGACCTGGCCGGCGTACCCGCGGTAGTCGATCGCGGACGTGGACTGCGGCCGGATGACGTACTGGACCGGGAAGCGGACGTCGACGAGGTTACGGTCGGAGCCGATGTGGACGTGCTCCAGGTGGTGCAGCAGCGACGGGCCCTCGTACCAGGGCATCGTGTCGCTGCGGCTGACGATGTTGTCGCCATGCAGCGCCGAGATCGGGATCGCGGTCAGGTCTGGCACGTCGAGCTTCGCGGCGAACAGGGCGAACTCGTCGGCGATGGTCTCGAAGGCCTGCTGCGAGTAGTCCACGAGGTCCATCTTGTTCACGCACAGGACCAGGTGCGGTACGCGCAGCAGCGAGGTCAGGAACGCGTGCCGGCGCGACTGCTCGACCAGGCCCTTGCGGGCGTCGACGAGGATGATCGCGAGGTCGGCGGTGGACGCGCCGGTGACCATGTTGCGCGTGTACTGGATGTGCCCGGGGGTGTCGCCGATGATGAACTTGCGGCGCGGCGTAGCGAAGTACCGGTACGCCACGTCGATGGTGATGCCCTGCTCCCGCTCGGCGCGCAGGCCGTCGGTGAGCAGTGCGAGGTTGGTGTACTCGTCGCCGCGCGCGGCGCTGACCGCCTCGACCGCCTCCAGCTGGTCGATGAAGATCGTCTTGGTGTCGAAGAGAAGCCGCCCGATCAGGGTCGACTTGCCGTCGTCGACGGAGCCTGCGGTCGCGAACCGCAGGATGTCCATGCGGTTCGCGCCGGTTGCTGCGGCGGCGGTGTCGTCGGCCAGGACAGTCATCAGAAGTACCCTTCCTTCTTGCGGTCTTCCATGGCGGCCTCGCTGATCTTGTCGTCGCCTCGGGTGGCGCCACGCTCGGTGATGCGGGTGGCGGCGATCTCCTCGATGACCTTCTCGACCGTGTCCGCGTGGGAGCGGACGGCCGCGGTGCAGCTGGCGTCGCCGACCGTGCGGTAGCGGACCCGCTCCTTGAAGACGGTCTCGCCCACCCGGGCCTGGATGAATTCGTTGACGGCGTAGAGCATCCCGTTGCGGTCGACGACGTTGCGGTCGTGCGCGTAGTAGATCTCGGGGACCTCCACCCGCTCGCGCGCGATGTAGTGCCAGATGTCCAGCTCGGTCCAGTTGGACAGCGGGAAGACGCGGATCGACTCGCCGGGGTGTACGCGCGCGTTGTAGAGCGCCCACAGCTCGGGGCGCTGGTTACGCGGGTCCCACTGGCCGAACTCGTCGCGGAAGCTGAACATGCGCTCCTTGGCGCGGGCCTTCTCCTCGTCGCGGCGGGCCCCGCCGAAGATGGCGTCGAACCGGTACTTCTCGATCGCTTCCAGCAGCACCGGGGTCTGGAGCCGGTTGCGGCTGCCGTCGTTGTTCTCGCGGACGAGCCCGCGTTCGAGCGCATCCGGAACGCTCGCCACCACCAGCTGTACGCCCAGCTCGTCCACCCGGCGGTCGCGGAACTCCAGCACCTCGGCGAAGTTGTGGCCGGTGTCGACGTGCATCACCGGGAACGGGATGCGGGCGGGCGCGAACGCCTTCTCCGCCAGGCGGAGCATGACGATCGAGTCCTTGCCGCCGGAGAACAGCAGCACCGGGCGCTGGAACTCCGAGGCCACCTCCCGCATGACGAAGATGCTCTCCGCTTCGAGGGCGTCCAGATGGGAGATCCGGTATGCGGCCGGATGCGGGCTCATATTTCCAGACCTTTCCTAGTGCTTTGCTGGGGAATTAACCTACCCAATGTCCGGGGTGCGGATCAACCACTGTGTGAGATCGGCGACACCCCAGTATCAGACCGTGAGGAAGAGCCATTCGTCAATGCCTCAGTTGACGATGCGCGGACCGACGCGACCGTCTCCACCAAGGTCCGGGCCAGCCGTGGGCGGCAGACCAGCAGATCCGGCAGGCGCGGGTCGGCCTGGTTGTAGCGCAGGTGCGTACCGTCCAGGCGGCTGGCGTGCAGACCGGCCGCGCCGGCCACGGCGACCGGCGCGGCCGAGTCCCATTCGTACTGGCCGCCGTCATGGATGTACGCGTCGACCTCGCCGGTGATCACCGCAACGATCTTGGCACCGGCCGAGCCCATCGGGACCAGCACGGCATCGAGTTCCGCAGCGACCTCATCCAGGAACGCCGGTGGCCGGGTCCGGCTGCACGCGATGCGTAAGCGCGTACCGCGGGCTTGGGCCTCAGGCGGCGGACCTGGCGGCGTATCCGTGGACATGACCCGGCCCTGAGCGGGCAGCGCGATGGCACTGGCAGCCAGGCGACCCGCCGCCGCCGTACCGTGCACGGTACGGCGGCGGCGACGGGACTGGACGGGCAGCGGTTCGGACGTCCACAGCGCGATGTGGACGGCCCAGTCGGTCCGCCCGTCCTCGCCGTACTCCTGGGTACCGTCGAGCGGATCGACGATCCACACCCGCGTCGCACCCAGCCGGGCCGCGGACTCGTCCACCGCGCGCGAGTCCTCCGCCTCCTCGGAGAGGACGGCGTCGTCGGGTCGCCAGCCGGACAGCTGGGCCGCGATGTGGGAGTGCGACCGCAAATCGCCGGCCGACCGCAGGGCCGCCGGGTCAGCGAAGCCGACCTCAGCGCGGATGGACAACAGCAGCTCGCCGGCGGACGCCGCCAGCCACCGAGCGAACTCGGCGTCGAGGGATTCCATGTCAGTACGCTCCCGAGCTGCGTACGACGGCGGTCAGCGTCCGCAGCAGAATGACGAGATCGAGGGAGAGCGACCAGTTCTCCACATAGTGCAGATCCAGCCGCACCGCTTCCTCCCATGGCAGGTCGGAGCGGCCGGAGACCTGCCAGAGGCCGGTCATGCCGGGCTTGACCGCCAGGCGACGCAGGACGTCGTCATGGTACATAGCAACCTCGGCCGGCAGCGGGGGACGCGGTCCGACCAGCGACATCTGCCCGAGTATCACATTGAACAGCTGGGGCAGCTCGTCGAGGGAGAACCGGCGCAGCGTACGCCCGACGCACGTCACGCGAGGGTCATCTCGCATCTTGAAGAGAACACCGTCATTTTCGTTGAGGTGCCGCAGATCCGCCAGCCGGGCCTCGGCGTCGACATACATCGTGCGGAACTTGTAGATGCGAAACTCCCGGCCGTCGCGGCCCGCGCGGACCTGACGGAACAGCACCGGGCCGGGCGAATCCCGCCGTATCCGCCAGGCGATCGCCAGCAGCGCCGGCGCCAGCAAGACGATGAGGGTCGCGGCACCGACCCGGTCGACGAGCTCCTTCACGACCCGGCTGCCACCGGACAGCCGCGGATGATCCACATGCAGCATCGGCAGGCCGTCGACCGGCCGCAGCGTCGTACGGTCCCCGGCGACGTCGAGCAGCGCGCTGGCGACGATGAGGTCCACGTCGTCGCCCTCCAGCCGCCAGGCCATCCGGCGCAGGCGGTGCCCGTCCAGCTCCGGGCAGCTCAGAACGATCACCGTGTCCGCGCCGGTGCGGCGTACCGCCTCGGGCACCTCGTCGAAGGTGCCGTAGACGGGCAGGCCGACCCGGCCGTCGCCGTCGGCCGGCAGGCAGGCGCCGATGACGTCCAGCCCGTGGAACCGTTCCCGGCGCAGCTGGCGCGTGATGGCGACGACCGCCAGCTCATGCCCGACCACGATCACGCGCCGCAGGCACAACCCCCGGGCTCGCTTGCGGTGCAACCGCTTGCGCAGCACGAACCGCGTCACGATGACCGTCGCCGTAGCCGCCGGCAGCGCCAGCAGCACGTAGGTGCGCGCCGTCGGCAGCTCCAGGGCGTACGAGATCACCGCGATGCCCGCGATCAGCGCCAGCCCGCCGCGGATGACCCGGTCGTACTCGTCCGTGCCCACGTACAGGAAGCGTTTGTCGTACGCCCGCGCCAGGCCCAGCACCGCGACCATCGCGAACGGCAGCAGCAGCGACAGGATCAGATAGATCCGGGTGTACGCCGTGAGCTGCTCGAAGCGCCAGTGGAAGGCGAGCCACCCGGCGCCGAGCCCGACGAGGAAATCGGTCAGCAGCAAGGTGAGCTGATACCGGGTCTCCCACCGGCGGCTGCGCCGGACGTGGATCGGATGGTGCAACTGAGCGGCGAAGCGCGGCAGGACGACGGTGTCGACCTCGGACGCGGGCCGGGTGTCGAGGATCGGCTCGACGGTCGGGTTCGCCGCTCGCGGATGCGGACGCGGGCCGATCCGTCGCTGCTGCACCACGCGTACCCCCGTTGATTAGGCTGATGCACTCTCAACGGGGCCAGGGCCGCTCAAGTCACGGCGTGATACAGGTTCTGGGTCGGCTCCAAACCCTTGACAATCAGCGACTCGACGGCGTCCGCGGCCCGATCGACGAGGAACTCCAGATCCTTGCGCTCGTTGGCGGAGAAGTCCGACAACACGTAGTCGGCCGGATCCTGGCGGCCGGGCGGGCGCCCGATCCCGAAGCGTACGCGCACATAGTCCTTTGTGGACAGAGACTTCGTCATGGACCGCAGGCCGTTGTGGCCGCCCTCGCCGCCGCCGATCTTCATGCGCAGCTGGCCGTAGGGGATGTCCAGCTCGTCGTGGAGGGCGACGATCCGGTCCGGAGCGACCTTGTAGAACTGCGCCAGCGCCGCCACCGGGCCGCCCGACAGATTCATGTACACCAACGGCTTCGCCAGCACCAGCCGCGGCGCGTCGAAGCCGACACCGAGCCGGCCCTCGGCGACCTCCACCGGTCCGCCCCGGGACTTGCGCGCGAAGGAGCCGCCGATGCGCCGGGCCAGCAAATCGACGATCATGAAGCCGACGTTGTGCCGGTTGGCGGCGTACCGCGGCCCGGGGTTGCCCAGCCCGACCACCAGCCACGTGTCGCTCATCGTGTACTCCCCACAAAGAGATGATGGCCGACGCACGCAGCGCCGGCCATCGGAAATTCCGTGACGGAAGGAATCAGGCCTCTTCGCCCTCGCCACCCTCGCCCTCGGCACCTTCCTCGGCGCCTTCCTCGGCCACAGCCTCCTCGGCGGTCTCGCCCTCAAGCTGCTCGGCGGTCGGAGCCACCTGAACGATCGCGACCATGGTCTCCGGGTCGCCGGCCAGCTCGGCGCCGCTCGGCAGCTTGATGTCGGCCGCAGTGACGTGCGAACCAGCCTCCAGGCCGTCGACCGACGCCTCCAGCGATTCCGGCAGGTGCAGCGCCTCGGCGATGATCGCGATCCGGTCGTGCTCGATCATGACCAGCGTGCCGATGGCGGCGTTGCCGGTCAGGTGGACCGGAACCTCGACCGTGACCTTCTCGCCGTGCCGGACGATGACGAGGTCCACGTGCTCGAAGGTGTCCTTAATGGCGTCGCGCTGGATCGCCTTGGGCAACGCCAGCGTCTTGGTGCCGTCCGCGTTGGTCAGCTCGAAAACGGTGTTGACGCCGCCGTGGCGGATCGCGGCGGCGAACTCGCGGGCGGGCAGCGAGATGTGCTTCGGGCTCTCGCCGTGCCCGTAGACGACGGCGGGCACCTTGCCAGCACGGCGCGTACGACGGGCGCCGCCCTTGCCGAACTCGGTACGCGGCTCGGCGCTGATCTTTACCTCAGACACGGTTCAATCTCCTGCTCAACGGGCTGTGGCTGGTATGTGGGCCGGTCGGACGAGGGCACCATGGGCACAGACCCGGAGCACCATGTCGATCACGGTGCTGCAACGCGAACCGCAGCCCGCAGAGCACCCTCGCCGTGGCAACCAAACCAGCCTACAGCACCCGCACGCTCCGGCTCTCATCGACGCCGCACCAAGCCGCGAACCGTGACCACCACCACCCACGCCGCTGGCATGAGGGAGGCCGCCCCAGCGGCCGACCGGTGCCCGACGGGAGCAACGGCGCGCAAGCACCGCGAACCTGGGAAATAGAGCCTTTGATCCTAAGAAAGCCCACCGAACAGCGTCGTCACGCTGCCGTCGTCGAACACTTCGCGGATCGCCCGGGCCAGCAGCGGCGCGATCGACAGCACCGTCAGCTTGTCGAACTGCTTCTCCGGCGGGATCGGCAGCGTGTTCGTGACGATCACCTCGGAGATCCGGCTGTTCTTGAGCCGCTCGGTGGCCGGATCCGAGTTGATCGCATGCGTCGTGGCCACGATCACGTCGGCCGCGCCCGATTCGAACAGGATGTCGGCCGCCCGGCAGATCGTGCCGGCCGTGTCGATCATGTCGTCGACCAGGACGCAGGTACGCCCCTCGACCTCGCCGATGACGCGGTTGGCGACGACCTGGTTGGGCTTGAGCGGATCGCGGGTCTTGTGGATGAACGCCAGCGGGCAGCCGCCCAGCCGGTCGGTCCAGCGCTCACCGACGCGTACGCGGCCCGAGTCCGGCGACACCACGGTCAGCGCCCGGTCGCCGTACTTCGCCTCGACGTAACCGGCCAGCGTGTCCATGGCGAACAAGTGATCCACCGGTCCGTCGAAGAACCCCTGAATCTGGGCGGTGTGCAGGTCGACGGTGAGGATCCGGTTGGCGCCGGCGGTCTTCAGCAGATCGGCCACGAGGCGGGCGCTGATCGGCTCCCGGCCGCGGTGCTTCTTGTCCTGGCGGGCGTACGGGTAGAACGGCAGGACGACGGTGATCCGCTTGGCCGAGCCGCGCTTGAGCGCGTCGATCATGATCAGGGTCTCCATGACCCACTTGTTCACCGGCTCGCTGATCGCCTGCACCACGAACGCGTCCGAACCGCGGACGGATTCCTTGTACCGCACGAAAATCTCGCCGTTGGCGAAGTCGTAGGCGGCCGCCGGAGTCGGTGCGACGCCCAGGACCTGCCCGATCTCCTCCGCCAGCTCGGGGTACGCCCGCCCCGAGAAGAGCATCAGGTTCTTCCGGTTCTCCGCGACGATGCTGCCCATCGGCCCGTGCCCCTAACGCGTACGCGACTAGCGCCCCAAGTATGAACCGTTCGCCCCATCCTCTCGTGGAGGTTGACCACGCCCGCACGGGGTTCACGGCGCGTGCCGGAGATCACGAATCCGCTTCGGTACTCTCCGGCGGCTCGACGGCGTTGTCGAGCGCGGTATCGCCCGGAGCCGTGTCGCCGAGAGCGTTGTCGGCGGCGGCCTGTGCGGCCTTGGCCGCGGCGCTGTCGGGCCGGGACTTGTGGATCCAGCCCTCCTTGTTGACCTGCCGCGACCGCGCGATGGCCAGCGCGCCCGGCGGCACATCCTCGTTGATGATCGACCCGGCCGCGGTGGACGAGCCGTCGCCGAGGCGTACCGGCGCCACCAGAACCGAATCCGAACCGGTGTTGACGTGCGAGCCGATGACCGTACGGCTCTTGGACTGCCAGTTGTAGTTGGCCACGACGTTGGCCGCGCCGATGTTGGTGAAGTCTCCGATCGTGGCGTCGCCGACGTAGGACAGGTGCGGGATCTTCGTACCTTCCCCGACCGTCGAGTTCTTCACCTCGACGAACGTGCCGACCTTCGCCTTCACGCCGAGGGTCGTACCCGGCCGCAGGTAGGCGTACGGCCCGACCTTCGCCTTCGGCCCGATCTCGGCCAGCACAGCATGCGCCTTGCACACCTCGGCACCCTCGCCGACCGTCGTGTCGATCAGCGTCACCTCGGGCCCGATCACCGCACCGCTCGCGACCTCGGTCGCGCCCCGCAGCTGGGTATGCGGCTCGATGACCGCATCGCGCTCGATGGTCACGGCCGCGTCGATCCACGTGGTCGCCGGGTCGACGATGGTGACACCGGCCCGCATGTGGCCGTCGTTGATCCGGTCCCGCAGCCGAGCCCCCAGCCGGGCCAGCTCCGCCCGGTCGTTGCAGCCCAGCGCCTCGTTCTCGTCCTCGGCCAGCTGCACCGCGACCTTGCGGCCCGCTCCCAGCAGCAACCCGAACACGTCGGTCAGGTACTCCTCGCCCTGTGCGTTGTCGGTCGTCAGCTTGCCCAGCGCGTCGCGCAGCTCGGCCGCTTCGAAGGCGTACACGCCCGCGTTGATCTCACGGATCGCGAGCTGCTCCGCCGAGGCGTCCCGCGCCTCCACGATCCCGGCCAGGTCACCCTCCGCGTCACGCAGGATCCGGCCCAATCCTGCGGGTACGCCCACCACAGCGGTCAGCAACGTAGCGGCGGCAGCGGCGTTCTCATGCGCCTGCACGAGCGCCGTCAGCGTCTCGGTACGCAGCAGCGGCACGTCACCGGAGAGCACCACAACCGTCCCCGACACACCGTCGAGCGCTTCCAGCGCCGTACGCACAGCGTGCCCGGTACCGCGCTGCTCGGCCTGCACCACCGTGCCGGCGCCCGGGGCGATCTCGGCGAGGTGCTCCGTCACCCGGTCCGCGCCGTGACCCACCACGACCATCGTGCGCTGCGCGCCGAGCGGGGCCGCCGCGGCCAGGACGTGCCCGACCAGACTGCGTCCCAGCAGCGGGTGGAGAACCTTGGGCAGGTCGGACTTCATCCGCTTGCCCTCGCCGGCCGCCAGGATGATCACAGTACGAGCCACGTTGGGGAACCGCCTCGGAATCGCGTAACAACGTTCAGCTCGGCCGCCAGGACTCGAACCTGGAAAAGAGGCACCAAAAACCCCTGTGTTGCCAATTACACCACGGCCGAATGTGTGGGCCCCCAGCGTAACGTGCGGCCGCCTCGCCTACATCCTCAGGCCCGGCCGCCGTCCGCCAGGCGACGCGGCCGGGGAAATTCACAGGCGCCGACCCTGTCGAAACTACGGTGGCGTAGGTTACGGTAACGTAAGCGTAAGCCTGACCGCCGCCTTCCTGCCCAAAACCCCCCGAACAGCCAACAGTGAGGTGCCATGAGCACAGCAGCCGAGGTCCGCACGGCCGACCTGGAGACCAACGCCACCGGCGTGGCCGAGATCGAGACGACCATTCGCGGCCCTAAGCCTCTCACCGAGGGGCCGCAGCCGGCGGGGGTACTGATCGGTTTGTGGGCATTCGTAGTGATCCCGTTCCTGGCGCTGATCGCGGCCGTCCCGGTGGCTTGGGGTGGCTGGCTGTCCGGCACGGACATCGCGATCTTCGCGGTGCTGTACTGCGTCGCGGGCCTGGGCGTCACGGTGGGTTTCCATCGCTACATGACGCACGGCTCGTTCAAGGCCAAGCGGTGGCTGCGGGTCACGCTGGCGGTCGCGGGCAGCTTCGCGGTCGAGGGTTCGCCGACGCAGTGGGTCGCTGACCACCGCCGCCACCACGCGTTCTCCGACAACGAGGGCGATCCACACTCGCCGTGGCGGTTCGGCGAGTCGTTCTGGGGGCTGACCAAGGGCCTGTTCCACGCTCACATGGGCTGGCTGTTCGCGCGGGAGCTGACCAACCGGGCGCGGTTCGCGCCGGATCTGATGTCGGACAAGGACATCCAGCGCGTCGACAAGCTGTTCATGCCGCTGGTCGCCATCTCGCTCGTCGCGCCGGCCGTGGTCGGCGGTCTGGTGACGTGGTCGTGGCAGGGCGCGCTGACCGCGTTCTTCTGGGCCGGCCTGGTCCGAGTGGGTCTGCTGCACCACGTCACGTGGTCTATCAACTCGATCTGCCACGTCTACGGCGAGCGGCCGTTCGAGACTCGCGAAGGCGACCGCGCCTCCAACTTCTGGCCGCTGGCCATCCTGTCGTTCGGTGAGAGCTGGCACAACCTGCACCACTCCGACCCGACCTGCGCCCGGCACGGTGTCATGAAGGGCCAGCTCGACATCTCCGCGCGGACCATTTGGATCTTCGAGAAGCTGGGCTGGGCCAGCGATGTGCGCTGGCCCAAGCGCGACCGCTTGGCTGCCAAGCTGGTGGATGACGCGCAGGTCCGCGCCGGCCGCCTGAGCGGGTGACCCCCGACCAGGCTGGTGCCTGGCAGGATGGCGGAGTGGACGAAGCACGGGGACTTCAGCCCGTCGCCCGGGGCGTGCCGGCGGCGGATCGGGCCAAGGGCCGGGTACGCATGTCGTCGGCGCAGCGGCGCGAGCAGCTGATCGCGATCGGACGGCAGCTGTTCGCGGAGCGGGGCTTCGACGCGACCTCGATCGAGGAGGTCGCGGCCCGCGCCAAGGTCTCCAAGCCGGTCGTGTACGAGCACTTCGGCGGCAAGGAGGGCCTGTACGCGGTCGTCGTCGACCGTGAGGTCCGGTCCCTGCTCGATCGCATCGCCGCCGCGCTGACCGCCGGGCACCCACGGGAGCTGCTGGAGCAGGCGGCGCTGGCGCTGCTGGATTACATCGAAGAGGAGACGAACGGGTTCCGCGTACTGGTCCGCGAGTCGCCCGTCATGTCGGCCTCCGGGAACTTCTCCTCGGTCCTCAACGACGTCGCCCACCAGGTCGAGCACATTCTCGGCGCCGAGTTCAAGTCGCGCGGCTACGACCCGAAGCTGGCCGAGCTGTACTCGCAGGCCCTGGTGGGCATGGTCGCGCTGGTCGGCCGGTGGTGGCTGGAGGTCCGCAAGCCACGCAAGGAGACCGTGGCCGCGCACATGGTGAACCTGGCCTGGAACGGGCTGGCCCAGCTGGAGGCCAAACCCGTCCTGCTCACCCGCCGCGGGAAGTGATCACGCGGGTACGCCCGCCCGTTTGCTGGGTACGCGCAGCTCCTCTTCGCGTTTGGCTTCTTCGGGCGTACCCGTCTTGCCGTAGAGGCCGGCCACGAGGAGCGCGGTGCCGATGAGGCTGGACACCACGCAGGTCGCGACGGTGAAGTTCAGCTTGTTGAGGCCGGTACGCACGATGATCAGGCCGAACACGCCGACGAACATGAACAGGCCGCCCAGCCACATGTAAGCGAAGTGGTCGAGGTTACGGCCGGCGAACGAGACGATCAGAAGGATCGCACCGACCACGACCGACAGCAGCGCGAAGGCCATGTTGGTCTTCAGGCCCAGGACGGTGACGTCGCCGCGGTCGAAGAACGGATCGCCCGCGCACTTGATCACGCCGATGACGCCGAACACCAGCAGGTAGACCCCGATGAGGAGGGCGATCGCCCGGTAGAGCGGACGGAGTCGGTGATTGACCGGTAAATGCGACATAGCCGAATTCTCCCATCGGTTCCGGGTGCGGCGTGCCGGAATCTCAGCGCCGGACTCTCAGCGGCGGACTCTCAGGTGAGCGCCAGCTGCCACTCCATCTGCCCGTACGCCGGCCGGAACCCGAGCGCCTCGTTGATGCGGATCATGTACCCGTTCGCGGCCGCGTTCCACGTGGTGATGCGGGACAGATTCGGCTGGATGCGGCGGGCGTACCGCAGATTCTCGATCTTGACGACCGTGCCCAGCCGGTGACCCCGGTGGTCGGGGTCCACGAGCGTGATGAACTGCATCGCATGCCCGGTCTCCACTTCGGGGTCGAGGCAGATCGTCGACCACGCGACGAGGCGGCCGGTGGCCTCGTGGACCACGCCGGTGTGCACGGTCTGGCGGCCCCGTTCGGCCATCGCGGCCTCGCGTTCGCGGATGCGCTCCGGAGTGACCTTCTCCGGCTCCAGCTCCAGCTCGCCCATGGGCGCGTCGGTGATCAGGCGGCTGTCCAGATATGCCACATCCTCGATCAGATCATCCGGAGGCACGCCGACCCAGCGGACCGTGCGGTACCCACCGGCCGCGGCCCACGCGTCGGCGAGCAGCCGGTCGTGTTCGGCCTCGTCCACGTCGGCCACGACGAGCTGGCGCGCCACTTCGGGCAGTGCGGGCTGGTAGCCCAGGTGCCGGACGAAGGCCGAGCCGGGCTCGGGGATCGGGCAGCCCTCGATGGAGACGAAGGTGCTGGCGCTGATGATGGTCCGTCCGTTCGCCCGCGCCCACGCCATCGCATGGTCGTGCAGCGCCATGCCGTAGCCCTTGCGGCGATGGTCGGGGTGGACCACGACCGCCAGCAGCAGCCGGTCGGTGTTCTCCTGCGTCGGCGCCTCGAAGGTGGACATGGCGACCAGTACGCCGTCCACCCGCCCGACGAAGCGCAGGTTCGCCTGATCGGGGAACGGGTGCGTCTTGAACGCGTCGAACGTACGCCGGCTCACGAGCGGTGCCTTCGGATTGCCGACGGCCATCGCATCGAGGTAGAGCGGGTAAAGCTCGTCGTAGTCGGCCAAGACGGCTTCGCTGATCTCCATGCTGCCCAGCATGTCCGCTCCGCCCGCCGAGCGCACCCCGGTTAGGCCGAGCGGCCGGATTTGACGTAGAGGCCGGCGGTCAGCAGCAGCGACCCGATGACGTACGCCACGATGACGTTGGGCATCCGGTAGTTCAGGAAGTTGATGTCCGTACGCATCAGCACAAGCCCGAGCGTACCGGCGGCCATGAGCCCGATCCCGAGCAGCAGCAGCAACACCTGGTCGACGTTGCGGCCGATGAGCAGGGCGAGCAGCACCACGACGCCGGTGCCGGCCATCAGCAGGCCGTGGCCGGGGTTCATGCCCAGGCCGAGCACCGAGCCGGCGCTCGGCCCGAAGTAGTCGTGCGAGGCCGTGGCGGCGAACCCGATGCCGCCCAGGACGATCGTCACGACCGCGGCGAGGCCCGCGATGAGGCGGTAGACCGGGCGCAGGGGGTGGTTGACCGGAGCGTGGCTGAGCATTCGCGCTCTCCCGTGTTCACAAGGCCGTCGGAGACGACAGCAGGTTAGCAGAGCTTTCTGGCGCGCTCTGCGGGGATCGCCGCCGGTGTGAAGGGCGCCGCGGGGATGCAGGCGGCGATCTCCTCGTGCCAGCGCGGCTACTCCGAGACGGTTTCGGCGACCGTCAGCCACTCCTCTTCGAGGGCGGCCTTCTCCGCTTGCAGCGCCCGCAGATCCGCGTCGAGGGCGGCGACCTTCTCGTAGTCGGTGGCGTGCTCGGCCAGCTGCGCGTGCAGCTTCTCCTCCTTGTCGGCCAGCTTGCTCAGGGCGCGCTCCAGGCGTACCAGATCCTTCTTCGCCGCGCGTACGTCGCCCGCCGACCGGCCCTCCCGCGCCGGCTTGGGGCTCGCGGCCACCGCCGGCGCCGGGGTGGGCAGCGTCGCCAGGTACTCCTCCACGCCGCCGGGCAGGTGGGTCATCCGGCCCCGATCCAGCTTGTACGCCGTGTCGCAGACCCGTTCGACGAGGTACCGGTCGTGGCTGGCGACGATGAGCGTACCGGGCCAGCCGTCGAGGAGGTCTTCGAGCGCGGCGAGCGTATCGGTGTCGAGGTCGTTGGTGGGCTCGTCGAGGATGAGCACGTTCGGCTCGGCGGCCAGCAGCCGCAGCATTTGCAGGCGCCGCCGCTCGCCGCCGGACAGGTCGCGTACGTGTGTCCATACACGACGGTCGGTGAAGCCGAACGCCTCGGCCAGCTGAGCCGCCGACAGTTCGCGGTCGCCGAGGGTCACCCGCTTGGCGACCTGTTCGACCGCTTCGAGCAGGCGCAGGTCGCCGGGCAGCTCGGCCAGCTCCTGCGACAGGTACGCCACCCGCACGGTCTGGCCGACCTTGATGACTCCACTCTGGACAGTCTGCTTACCGTGCGCGGCATCGCCCGGCGGATTATCGCCGGGCCGGCTTGATCGGTCCCTGGGGGATCCCGGCCGGTCTTGCCGGGATGCCTCGACTATCGCGCGCAGCACGGTCGTCTTGCCGGCCCCGTTCGGCCCCAGTACGGCGAGCCGGTCACCCGGCCCGATCCGCCAGGTGGCGCCGTCGAGGATCAGCTTCGGCCCGGCGTACAACGTGACGGTTTCCAGGTCGACCACCTGGCGGCCGAGGCGGGCGGTGGCGAGCCGGGCCAGGGTGACGGTGTCCCGCGCCGGCGGCACGTCGGCGATGAGCGCGTTGGCCGCCTCGATGCGAAACCGCGGTTTGCTGGTCCGCGCGGGCGGTCCGCGGCGCAGCCACGCGATCTCCTTGCGCAGCAGGTTCTGGCGCCGCTCCTCGACCACCGCCTCCCGGCGGGCCCGCTCCGCGCGGGCCAGCGTCCAGGCCGCGAATCCCCCGTCGTACGCCCGGACGGTGAGGTCGGCGACCTCCCAGATGCGCGTGCAGACGGCGTCGAGGAACCAGCGGTCGTGGGTGACGACGACCAGCGCCGACTTCAGCTTGGTCGTGACCCATTCGGCGAGCCAGCCGATGCCGGCGATGTCGAGGTGGTTGGTGGGCTCGTCGAGGATCAGCAGATCGCAGTGGCGGATCAGCAATGCGGCCAGCGCGATCCGGCGCCGCTCGCCACCGGACTTGGGCCCGATCGGGTCGTCCAGCCCGATCTCCGGCATGCCCAGACCGTCGAGCACGGTGCGTACGCCCGCATCGCCGGCCCATTCGTGCTCGGCCGCGAAGCCCTCGTCGAGCCAGGCCGTGCCGAGGACGACGGCGCGTACGGTGATGTCGCCGGGCAGGTCGAGGCGCTGCGGAAGGCTTGCGACGCGCAGGTCTCGCCGGTGCGCCACGCGCCCGGAGTCGGGCTCCTCCAGCCCGGCCAGCAGGCGCAGCAGCGTGCTCTTGCCGGCGCCGTTGAGGCCCACCACGCCGACGCGGTCGGCGTCGGACAGGCCCAAGGAGACGTCGGCGAGCAGCGGCCCGGCGGTGCCGTACCCCTTGCTGACGCGGTCGAGGTTGAGGATGTTCGCCATCGAGCTAGATCACTCGCGCACCCACGACCGGGCCCTGGGCCACCAGGACCGTCCGGCAGACTTCGGCCTTCTCCAAACCGTCGGCGATCGTCGCCGCGTGCCCGGCGTCGGAGGCGAGGAACACGCAGGTCGGTCCGGAGCCGGAGACGAGACCGGTCAGCGCTCCGGCGCTCAGCCCCGCCTCCAGTACGCCCGCCAGCGAGGGCCGCAGCGACAACGCCGCGGGCTGCAGGTCGTTGCCGAGGGCGGCGGCCAGCACCGCCGGATCCCGTTGGCGCAGCGCGGCCATCAGATCGTCGGTGTCCTCCCGCGCCGGGGGCGGGTTGTCGCCGGCCCGCATCCGATCCAGCTCCTGATAGACGTCCGGTGTGGACAGTCCGCCCTCGGCGAGGCCGACGATCCAATGCCACGTGTTGGCGCGGGCCAGCACCGGGCTGATCGCCTCACCGCGTCCGGTGCCGAGCGCCGTACCGCCGTGGACGAGGAACGGCACGTCCGAACCGAGCGTAGTGGCGATCTTCGCCAGGTCCTCCCGAGCCAGTCCGGTGCCCCACAAGGCATCGCAGGCCACCAGCGTCGCGGCCGCGTCCGCCGAGCCGCCGGCCAGGCCGCCCGCGAGCGGGATCTGCTTACGCAGGTGCAGCCGAGCGTGCGCGGGCACCTTGGCGTACTCGGCCAGGGCCTTGGCCGCCCGGATGATGAGATTGCTGTCGTCGAGCGCCAGCTCACCGGCGCCCTCACCGGCCATCGTCAGCGTCAGCGTGTCGCCGCGGCGCGCCGTGACCTCGTCGTACATCGCGATCGCCTGGTAGACCGTGCGCAGCTCGTGGTAGCCGTCAGCGCGTACCGGGCCCACGCCCAAGTGAAGATTGATCTTCGCCGGGACGCGGACCTTCACGCTGTTGGGCAACGGCCGATCCGGGTCGTCCTCGCCCGGCCACCACGCTTCGGTCACCGGGCAACCCTACCGCCCGCGCCCGCCGCCGCGATGGCAGCGAACTGAGACACCGTCAGCGCTTCGCCGCGGGTCCGCGGGTCGATTCCGGCAGCGCGCACAGCCGCCTCGGCGGCACCGGCCGAACCGGCCCACACCGACAGCGCGCCTCGCAGAGTCTTACGCCGCTGGGCGAACGCCGCGTCGATGACGGCGAACACCTCGGCCCGCGCGGTCTCGGCCGGCGGATCGTGCCGGGTGAACGCGACCAGACCGGATTCGACGTTGGGCACCGGCCAGAACACGGCCGGCGGAACTTTGCCCGCCATCTTCGCCGTGGCGTACCAGGCGAGTTTGACCGACGGGATGCCGTACACCTTCGATCCGGGGCGGGCGGTGAGCCGCTCGGCCACCTCCAGCTGCACCATGACCAGCCCGTGCAGCAGGGTCGGCACGGTGGCCAGCAGGTGCAAGACGACTGGTACGGCGACGTTGTACGGCAGGTTGGCCACGAGCGCGGTCGGCGCGGGTGTGAAGTCCTCCGCCGACACCTTGAGCGCATCCGCGTGGTGCACCGTGAGACTCGCGCCGGGGGCCCGCTCTTCCACGGTCTGCGGCAGCGCCACGGCCAGCACCGGGTCGATCTCGACGGCATGCACGTGCGCCGCCTTCTCCAGCAGGCCGAGCGTGAGCGAACCGAGGCCGGGCCCGACCTCCAGCACGGCGTCCTCGGGGTCGAGATCGGCCGCCGCCACGATGCGCCGCACGGTGTTCGGGTCGTGCACGAAGTTCTGGCCGAGCCTCTTCGTGGGATTCACGCCCAGGCGCGCGGCGAGCGCGCGGATCTCGGCGGGCCCCAGCAGTCCGGTCATGAATGATCAGCCTAGTGGGGCGGCCCGCCGGGGCGGCGGGCGGCGCCACGCCAACGCAACCCCGGTGTTCACCGTGAACCCGTAGCGTCACGCACGGTGACCGTGGTCGATCGGACGCCCGCCGCGAGCGTGGCGATGACCGGCGTCCAGGACGTCGACGTGCGGCACCAGATCTAAGATCAGGCGGTGAGCACCGCACGGGGGACCCAGCGCCGGGAACGGCCCGCGCCCCCACCGCCCGAGCCGCTGGCCGTACCGGTCCTCGACAGCCACGTCCATCTCGACATCGTCGGCTCGGATGGCGCCGGCTGGTCGCCCGCCGAGCAGATCGCCGCGGCCCGCGCGGCCGGCGTCGACCGCCTGGTCCAGGTGGGCGTGGACGTCGCCTCCTCGGCCTGGAGCGCTGCTCTCGACCACCCCGAGGTCGTCTCGACCGTCGCCCTGCACCCCAACGAAGCGCCGCGGCTGGCCGATCTCGACGCCGCCCTCACGCAGATCGCGGCGCTGGCCCACAATCCGCGGGTACGCGCAATCGGCGAAACCGGATTGGACCACTTCCGTACGGGGCCGGACGGCGCCAAAGCGCAGGAGCACAGCTTCCGCGCCCATATCGAGATCGCCAAGCAGGCCGGCAAGGCGCTCGTCATCCACGACCGCGACGCCCACGACGGCATCCTGCGCGTCCTCGACGACGCCGGGTCGCCGGACTGCGTTGTGCTGCACTGCTTTTCGGGCGACGCCGCGTACGCCGCCGAGTGTGTGCGGCGCGGCTATGTGCTGTCGTTCGCCGGCACGGTGACGTTCAAGAACGCGCCGCATCTGCGAGAGGCGGCGGCTTTGACACCCCTGTCGCAGATTCTCGTCGAGACGGACGCGCCCTATCTGACGCCCATGCCGCATCGCGGAGCGCCCAACGCTTCCTACCTCATTCCGCTGACCGTACGCGCGCTCGCCGCCGCTCGGGGAATGGACGTGGATACCTTGTGCCACGCCATTTCCGCGAACGGCGACCGCATCTTCGGCCCCTGGTAAGCGTTCGCCGGACTCCCCAGGGGACTAGCCGCCGAGGCGGGCCAGCTCTTCGTCCACAATCGACGGATCGAGTTTCTTGAACACCGGCGTGGGCGCCTTCAGCTCGGTGCCGGGTGTGATGGTGGTGGACGCCCAGCGAGCCCCGGCCGTGTAATCCCCGGTGATGATCGGGTACGCCGGCCCACCGTCGAGATCGTCGACCTCCTCGATTCGCGGCATCGGCGCATGCACCCCCGTACCGCCCAGCAGCTCGTGAATCTTCTGGGCCGAGTGCGGCAGGAACGGCGTCAGCAAGGTGTTGCAGTCGGAGATCACCTGCAGAGCGGTGTGCAGGATCGTCCCCAGCCGCTCGCGCTCATCGGCGGACTTGAGCTTCCACGGCGCCTGATCGGACAGGTACCGGTTGGCCTCGGCGACGACGCGCATCGCTTCGGTGATGGCCTGCTTCTGCCGGTGCTGCTCGATCAGGCCGCCGACGACTCCGAAGGCGTCGCGGGCCAGCGCCAGCAGCGCGGAGTCCTCGGCGGACAGCGGGCCGGGCGAGGGGATCGCGCCGAAGTTCTTGGCCGCCATGGAGACCGAGCGGTTGACCAGGTTTCCCCACCCGGCCACGAGTTCGTCGTTGTTGCGGCGCAAGAACTCCGACCAGGTGAAGTCGGTGTCGGTGGTCTCCGGCCCGGCGACCGCGATGAAGTAGCGCAACGCGTCGGCGTCGTACCGGGACAGGAAGTCGCGTACGTAGATGACGACGCGGCGCGACGAGGAGAACTTACGGCCCTCCATCGTCAGGTACTCGCTGGAGACGACCTCGGTCGGCAGGGCCAGTTCGCCGTAGCCGCCGGGCTGGCCGCCCTTGGTGCCCTGCCCGTTGTACGCCAGCAGCTCGCCGGGCCAGATCTGGGCGTGGAACGTGATGTTGTCCTTGCCCATAAAGTAGTAGGACGAGGGCTTGTCCGCCGCCGACCACCAGCGCTTCCACGCTTCCGGGGTGTCGCCGAAGCGCCGGGCCCACTCCACGGCCGCCGAGAAGTAGCCGATGACCGCGTCGAACCACACGTAGAGGCGCTTGTTCGGGTTGTCCTGCCAGCCTTCCAGCGGCACCGGGATGCCCCAGTCGATGTCGCGCGTCATGGCCCGGGGGCGTACGTCGTCGAGCAGGTTCAGCGAGAACTTCAGCACGTTGGGCCGCCAGCCTTCGCGCGTACGCAGCCAGTCGCCCAGAGCCGGAGCGAGGGCGGGCAGGTCGAGGAAGAAGTGCTGGGTCTCGATGAACTGCGGCGTCTCGCCGTTGACCCGCGAACGCGGATTGATCAAGTCCTGCGGGTCGAGCTGGTTACCGCAGTTGTCACACTGATCGCCGCGGGCGCCCTCGTAGCCGCAGATCGGGCAGGTGCCCTCGATGTAGCGGTCGGGCAGCGTACGCCCGGTGGACGGGGAGATGGCGCCGTGCGTGGTCTGCTCCAGCATGTACCCGTTGCCGTGGACCGTCTTGAACAGCTCCTGCGCCACGGCGTAATGGTTGCGGGTGGTCGTACGCGTGAACAGGTCGTAGGAGAGCCCGAGCGCGGCGAGGTCCTCGACGATGACGCGGTTGTAGCGGTCGGCCAGCTCGCGCGGGGTCACGCCCTCCTTCTCGGCCTCGACGAGGATCGGCGTGCCGTGCTCGTCGGTGCCGCTGACCATGAGCACGTCGTGGCCGGCCATGCGCATGTACCGGCCGAAGACGTCGGAGGGCACCCCGAACCCGGACACGTGACCGATGTGGCGCGGGCCGTTGGCGTAGGGCCAGGCGACCGCGGCGAGAACGTGACTCATGGGCATAGAGCCTAATGAGCCGGGCCGCCGCCGAAGCGCACGGGATGACATCGAGTGCGATACGCGAGGGAATATGCGGCTTAGGACGCTTTCAGGCGGAAGATGGCAAGGTTGCTGATCGGCTTCCTCGCCGCGGCTTTCTAACTCGTCGCCGCGGCGTAAACCCGTTTTCTGGGTACGCCCACCGCCGCCGACACGGCATCGACGGCGTCCCGCCGGCTCAGCCCGTACGCCACCTTCTCGTCGACCATCGCCCGCAGCTCGTCGTCGCCGATGTCGTCGGCCTGCACCGCCGGTGCCCCGGCCACGACGAGCGTTATCTCGCCTTTGAGATCCCCGGACTGCTGAGCCAGCTCGGACAGCTCCGCCCGGCGTACCTCTTCATAGGTTTTGGTGAGTTCGCGACAGAGAGCGGCCGCGCGACCGGGACCGAAGGCGGACATCATGTCCTGGAGCGTCGCCGCGATGCGGTGCGGCGACTCGAAGAAGACCAGCGTGCGCGGTTCATGCGCGAGTTCGGCGAGCCGTGACCGGCGCGCGGAGCCGGTACGCGGGAGGAAGCCTTCGAAGCAGAAGCGGTCGCACGGCAGCCCCGACAGGGCGAGGGCGGTGGTGACCGCGCTCGGACCCGGTACGCACGACACCGGTACGCCGGCCGCGAGCGCGGCGGTGACCAGCCGGTATCCGGGGTCGCTGACGCTCGGCATGCCGCCGTCGGTGATCAGCGCGACGGTCACGCCGCTCTGGAGCTGCTCGACAAGGTCCGGTGTGCGCTTGTCCTCGTTGCCCTCGAAGTAGGAGATCAGCTTGCCGGGCATCTGAAGATCCAGATCGCGGGCCAGCCGGACCAGCCGGCGGGTGTCCTCGGCGGCGATCACCTCCGCAGTGGCCAGAGTCTGGCGCAGGCGAGCCGAGGCGTCCGCCGGGTTGCCCAGCGGCGCACCGCAAAGGATCAGCATGCGCCCATTATCCGTGGGCCGGGTTGGGAGGCCGGGGCGATATCATGCGCGCATGACGATCGCCGCCGAGGCCCCGCCGACTGTCGAAAAGCGCTCCCTGCCAGCGGTGGTACGCCGCCGGCTGGCCCCGCTGGAGCAGCGCCTCGACGGCAACACCGTGCTGGCCTTCGGCATCGTCACGATCATCGCCGGCCTGCTGCGCTTCGTCGGCCTCAGCAAGCCGCCCGGCAAGATCTTCGACGAGGTCTACTACGCCGTCGACGCCAACAATCTGTGGCGCCTCGGGTACGAATGGGACGACAAGAACAACACCGCCGGATACGTCGTACACCCGCCGCTCGGCAAGTGGATCATCGGCCTGGGCGAGCAGATGTTCGGCTACAACGAGCTGGGCTGGCGCTTCTTCTCGGCCGTCTTCGGCACCGCCAGCGTCCTGCTCTTCATGCTCGTCGCCCGCCGCCTGTTCGGCTCGACCGTGCTGGCCTGCGCGGCCGGCCTGCTGATGACCTTCGACGGCGCCCACTTCGTGCTCTCCCGCACCGCCCTGCTGGACATCTTCCTGATGTTCTTCTGCCTGCTGGGGTTCTACTTCCTGCTGCTCGACCGCGACCAGCGCCGCCGCCGCTGGCTGCGCTTCGTCGAGGACGGCGGCGACCCGGCCGGCCGCGGCCGCGCCAGCCGCCCAGCCTTCGCCGTACCGTGGTGGCGCCTGGCCACCGCCGCGGCGATGGGCCTGGCCTGCTCCGTGAAGTGGAGCGCCCTGTTCTTCATCCCGATCATGGCGCTGCTGCTGATGTGGTGGGAGGTCGGCGCCCGCCGCTCGGTCGGCGTACGCCACCCCATCGCCGACACCATCCTCGACGAGGGCCTGTGGCTGTTCGCCTGCCTGTTCATCATCGTCGGCATCTACATCACCTCGTGGAGCGGCTGGCTGCTCACCGACGGCGGCTACAACCGCCACGGCCTGGCCAATACCGGCCATAGCGAGCCGCCCTTCTTCGGCGCACTGGTCAACTTGTTCGACTACCACCGCCAGGCTCTGGGCTTCCACACCAGCCTCGACGACACCCACACGTACCAATCCTGGCCGTGGCAATGGCTGCTGCTCGGCCGCCCGGTCGCGTTCTACTGGTCGACCACCGACCCCTGCGCCGCCGCCAGCTGCGCCGCCGAGGTCGTCCTCAACGGAACCCCGCTGCTGTGGTGGTCCTTCCTCCCGGCCCTGGCCGGCCTCGCCTGGCTGGCCGTCTCCCGCCGCGACTGGCGGGCCGGCGCCATCCTCGGCATGACCCTGTTCGGCTGGCTGCCGTGGTTCTACTACGAGTGGACCGACCACCGCACGATGTTCTTCTTCTACGCCCTGCCGTTCGAGCCGTTCCTGATCCTGGCGGTCGTCTACGTGCTGTCCTCGCTCATGTCGAGCCCGCCCGAGGCCACCACCATCGAGGCGGACAAACGGCGGATGACCGGTGCGGTCGTCCTCGGGGCGTACGTGATGCTCGTCGCTTTGAACTTCGCGTACTTCTATCCGATCTTCACCGGGCAGTCGATACCGTACGACGCCTGGATGCACCGGATGTGGCTGGGCAACCGCTGGATCTGAGTATCTGGATGAGCCGTGGTGTCCCCTTTTGACCAACGCGGCCTTGTATGCCGTTGGCCAGCGCTTCGCGGCTGACCCTCTGAGTAGCCAGGACCGTGTGGAGGAAGTCTTGTGCCGGCTCGTCGCGCAGCACCGTGAGGCAGTCCAACACGGTACGTGGCAGCGTGGTCACCGGGCATCCGTTGAGCCGCACCACATCCGCCACCGGTACGCGCTGCCGCAGAATCCGCACCATCGCCGGTGCCCGCCGCCGGGTGTCCCCCGCGACGAAGATCCGGTGATCCGGGCAGGCCAAGCCGTGCCGTCTCGCCGCCGACGGCCCGGCCAGCACCGTGCCCGGGAGATCCAGGAGCGCGGCAATCTCGCGTACCCGTTGCGTGAGCGGAAGGCCGGCGACCGCCAGCACACCACCCAGTACGACCACCCACTCGCCGGTGGCGACCTTCTGCCGTACGACATGCGGGGACGCGCCGAGCCGCTGGGCCTGCCCCCGGGTGAACAGGCCCTGCTGGGCGGTGGCCAGCCGGTGCAGTTCTCGAACATCCATGCCGCGAGCCTCCCCCGATGCGTTCCGGCGATGGCAGTCATCCACAGGCGATCCTCTTTGTCGCTTGCGAGCTGCTGATTGTTGAGGGCGGTTGGTTGATTCGGGAGAAACCGCGATGTTGGCTCGGCGGTGTCGGTGGGGTTTCTTAGCTTGGGGCCCATGGATGCTTCCTTTGCTCACGGGCTGCTGCGGGAGGTCACCGACGGCCGGCGGCAGTGCCAGCTCACGACATCGGTCTCGGCCGACGGCCGCTGGGAGTTCAGCCTGCTCAGCTCCGACCCCGACGGCCAGGTCATGACCGATCTCAGCGGCTACATCGCCCCCGACGACGTCGCTTTGGTGCTGCGTACGCTGCCGCTCGAACTGGCCACGATGGGCTCGTGGCTGCAACCCTTCACCGCCGTCGACGTGCTCACCCCCGCGCTCGCCGAGCGCCGCAAGCGCTACCCCAACCACCTCGCCAAATGGACCGACGAGGACGACGCCCGCCTCGTCGAACGGCACCGGGGCGGCGCCTTGCTCCCCGAACTCGGCAAGGAGTTCGGCCGCAGCATCGGTGCGGTCACCGCCCGCCTCGTCAAGCTCAGCGAGCTTCCGCCCGAGCAGGCTCGCTGGATGGCTCGGCCGCCCGCCTGATCCGCGGCGCGCCCCTCACCGCACACCGTGCCCGGCTTCTCCGCATACGTGGGTGACATCGCGGACCTCTTGGTCGCACTCGCCGCATTCCCAATACCGGCAATAGATCCCGCAGTCCAGACACATCGACCACGCCACCCGCATCGGGCCGTGGCCCGCGGCACACACCTGCACCCGGCCACGCTGGCGTGGCGGATGACCATAAGGGAGCCAGATCTTCGCCCGTCCCACCGGGGCACGATATCGAACGCGTGTTCGTGGGCGTCAAGGCGCGACACGCCGTATTAGCGCGCGTTTCGCGCCATGCGGACGGCCGCGTTCGCGTGGGCGGCCCGCGTTCGCGTGAGCGGCCGCGTTCGCGCGGTCAGGCGGCGGCGCGCCGGGATAGGCGCTGCGCCAGCATGATGAGGTTTCCGTCCGGATCGGTGGCGTACGCCATCCGCTCACCCCACGGCATCACCTCGGGCGCGCGTACGATCTCCGCGCTCGCCTTCCGCAGCCGATCCAAGTCCTCGTCCAGATCGTCGGTGTAGAAGCACATCTCGAACGGCCGCCCACCCCGAGCCTGCGGACCCACCATGCGCTCGACACCGGCGTACGTGCCCAGGCCGATCGCCGCCTCACCCACCGCGACGACGACGAACTCCGCCTCCCCGTCATTCGGATACCGGTACGTGACCGGAAGCCGCATCACACCTTCGTAGAACGCCACCAGCCGTTGAAGATCGTCGGTATGCACGATGGGGAAAGCGCTTGTGTAGCCCACCCTTCCACGATGGCACGACCGGCCACCGTGGACATATGCCATCGACACATATTCCGTTGCCCGTCCGCGGTCTTTCGTGATCCGAACCCCGTTTAGGCCGACAGGCGGCATCCACCACATCGATACCGGCCTACGTTGGGCAGTTATGAGCACGGATTGGGCCGTCGTCGCCGCCGGCGATCAGTTCACTTTGGACGCTCGCAACGCGGGCGAGATGACGTTCACCGTCTCCAACCCCGGACCGGCCACCGACACCGTGGTCTTCGATGTCCTGCCCGGCGCGGTTCGCAACGGTCCTGGTTCTCCATCGCCGAACCGCAGCGGACGGTGAGGCCGAACGAGGCCGTCGCGTTCCGCGTCAAGGTCGCGGTCCCGGCCGGTACGCCGGCCCAGCAGTACGGCGTGACCGGGATGGCGTACTCGGCGAACGCCGCACCCGAAGTAAGCTCCCGAGCCAGCCGGCTTACGGGGACATGGAAGTTCGACGACGGCAGCGGTACGGGGGCGTGGGACCTCTGCACCTGCATCAGCTGACGCGGAAAGAGCCACCCTCCGGACCGGAGAATGGCTCTTGAGCTGGGTGGAGACGAGGGGATTTGAACCCCTGACCCCCTCGATGCGAACGAGGTGCGCTACCGGACTGCGCCACGTCCCCGGCAAGCCCGACACTGCGGACCCGGGCCCGATTAGTCGGACCGCTGAGAAGGTTAGCAGGTACTCGCCGCCCGATGCGAATCCGCCCCGCGGCAGCGCCTTGCCGCGACCGGCCCAGGCCCCGGTCAACCGGCCCACCGCCCCGGCCAACGGGCGTCAACGAGAGTCAGGTGGAGCGGGAGTCGGAGGGGCCGGCGTGGTAGGGCCGGCCGCGTACGCGCGACGCTGGGCCCTGCACGGGCACGCCCCGCGATGATGGCCGGTACGACAGAACCGGCCCGCCGACGGCCCGGGGCAGGTCCGATGCGGAAGCGGAGAGGGCGGCCTGCAACTGCGCCCGCTGGCGTACCAGCTCTTCTTGGAGGAGCCGAGCGGCTTCCCGGCGCGCGGCGGCGCGGCGGCGCTGGGCTCGGCGTACTTCGGCTTGCTGTTCGGCGAGCCATTGGGCGTCGAGGAACTCGGCTCGGCGGCGGCGCTGTTCGGTCAGGGCTCGGCCGCGCAGGTGGCCGACGTAGAGGCAGAGCAGGGTGAAGGAGGCGCCGAAGCCGATCCAGAAGCCGGGTCCGACGAAGAAGACGCCGACGAGTTCGACCGCGTTGAAGAAGATCAGCGCTGCGAGTACGCGACGCCGGCGGTAAACGGCCGGGCGGGCGCGCGTACGCCCGCCAGTCGCACCCCGAAGTGTGTAGGGGACGGCCGAGCGTGGTACGACGGACAGGGACGGCCGGCGGGAGGATGGGCGGGGTCCGGTGCGGGCCGGTGTGGAGACCGGGATGGCGCTGACGACGGGGACCGCTGACACCGGCATGAACGATGTGATCAGCGAGGGGATGGCGGTGCGGGGCGGGTTGACGGGGCTGCGTCCTGGCACGGTGCGCTTGCGCCGGATCCGGGACAGGACCCGCGCTGTCGACAGCGCCCGCTCCGCCACCAGCCGCTCGGTGGCGTCGTACCGGCGGACCAGCGCCGGAGCGAGGGCGAGCAGCCCGGCCGCGGTGAGGACGGCGAGGAGCACCGAGGTCGGCACCCTCACCCCTCCCGTCACTCTCGGTCGGGACCAGGACGGACCCGTCGATCGGATAGATCGTTTACCGAGGGTAAGGGCGAATCACCCGTGGGAGTCGCAGGCTCGCCGCACCGGCGCGCCGCCCGGCGTGCACTCTGCCCCCACACCCCATGTCCAGCGCGGGTTGATCATGACGTTAAGGGTGGCGACTCGCCGCCAGCCATCACCCCAAGTTCATGATCAACGTGCGACTAGGAGGAGCGCAGGCGGTGCCAGCGGCGTACGAGGCCGCCTTCGGCGACGACGTCCTCGACGGTCACGGCGTACCCGATGTGGTCGCGCCAGGCGCCGTCGATGAACATGTAGTGCGGGTGGTACGCCTCTTCGCGCAGTCCGAGCTTTTCAACGACGCGGCGCGAAGCCTTGTTCTCGGGCCGGATGTTGACCTCGACGCGGTGCAGGCCGCCGTGCGAGAACGCGTGGTCGATGACCAACGCCAATGCGGTGGGCATGATGCCCTGACCGGCGACGCGCGAGTCGACCCAGTAGCCGCAGTACGCGGACGCGAACGCCCGGCGCACGATGTTGCCGAGGTTGATGTGGCCCACCAACCTCGGCGGGCCGGCGGGCGTACGCAAGACGATGGCGAACGGCATCGCTTCGCCGTCGCGCGCGGCGGCGCGTAGACCCTTGTGGATGAGGCGGAACGAGGCGACCGAATTCATCTCGGCCCAGGGTCCGATCGGGGTCGCCTCCCAGGGCGCTAGCCATTGCTGGTTCTCGATGCGTACCTGGGACCATTCGGGGCCGTCGGAACGCTTGTAGGGTCGCAACATCACCGGCCCGTCGGTGAGGACGGCCGGGTACCCCATCGCCTTTTTCATCGCCGCCTGTCCAGCAAAAGGACGTCCACCGTGGATCCGGCGGGTGCGGTGGTCACCCGTTCGCCGAGAACCAGCAGGCCGTTCGCTTCGGCCAGCCCAGCCAGCGTACGCGCACCTCCAGCGAGGGCCTGCACGGTGTACCCGCCGCCCCGGCGCTCGGCGACCAGCGCGGGGCGGAACTCCCGCAGTCCCGCCGGCGAGGTGACCGTTTCGAGCAGGTGGCCGCGCACGGACGGGCGGAAGACCGGTTCGGCCCCGGCCAGCAGCTGGATGATGGGGCGGGCCAGAACCTCGAAGCCGATCAGGGCCGCGCCGGGGTCGCCGGGCAGGCAGACGATCGGGACTTCTTCGGTTTCACCATAGGTCCCGAAGCCGAGCACCTGCGAGGGGTAGAGCGAGACGCCGGTGAACGCGACGGTCGGAGTCCGGCCGCCGTCGCGGCGCGACAGGATGCGGCGGACCATGTCGCCCGGCCCCGTGCCGGTCCCGCCCGTGGTGATGATCAGGTCCGCGCGCAGGGTCTGGTCCTCCAGCAGGCCGCGCAGCCCCTCCGGGTCGTCGTCGCAGATACCCACGCGGTACGCGTGCGCGCCCGCTTCGGCAGCAGCAGCGGTGAGGGCGTGGGAGTTGACGTCGACGACCTGGCCCGGCTGGCTGACCCGGCCGGCTTCGACGAGTTCGTCGCCGGTGGCCACGATGACGACTCGGGGCGTCGGGCGTACGACGACGTGGCCGATCCCGCTGGCGGCCAGCACGGCCACCAGTGCGGGCGTGACGACCGCGCCGCCGCGGGCCAGGACCGCGCCCGCTTCGATCTCCTCACCGGCCCGGCGTACGCCGTATCCGCGCTTGGGCAGCCGCTGGATCTCGACGGCGGCCATGCCCTGGTCGGTCCAGTCGACGGGGACGAGGACGTCGGCGCCGATCGGCAGCGGGGCGCCGGCCGCGACCGAGAAGCACGACTGCGGGGTCAGGCGCGCCGGGCGCCAGCTGGACGCGGACAGGTCGCCGATGACGTTGAGCCGGACCGGCCGGCCCGGTGCGGTCGGGACGAGGTCGTCCGCGCGGGCCGCGTACCCGTCGATGCCGGCCTGGTCGAACGCCGGGTACGGGTGCTGGGCCACGACGTTGTCGGCCAGGACGTTGCCGTGGGCCTGGGTGAGATCGAGGTCGAGAGCCGGCAGCGCCCGCAGCCTGCGCAGCACGCTGCCCAGGTAGTCGGCGAGCGGCGTCAGCTGCTCGGCTGACGCCGCGTCGAACTCGGCCGTTGCGGTCATCTCGTCGTCATCCAGTCGTCCTGCCTACGAGGCGCCCCCACCCGGGGAAGCCTCCGCCGCGCCGGTGCCCGGCTGGGTGGCCACGAACTCGGCCAGCCACTCGCGAAACGCCGGGCCCAGGTCTTCACGTTCGCATGCCAGCTGCACGGTCGCTTGGAGGTAGCCCAGCGGGATGCCCGTGTCGAACCGCTGGCCGCGGTAGACGATGCCGTGGACGGGCGTACCCTCGGCCAGCATCATGGCCATGGCGTCGGTCAGCTGGATCTCGCCGCCGCTGCCCGGCTTGGTACGCCGGATCGCCTCGAAGATCTCGAACGGCAGCACGTAGCGGCCGACCACGGCGTAGTTGCTCGGGGCCTGGCCGACCGGCGGCTTCTCCACCAGGCCGGTCACCTTCACCACCGGTCCAGCGTCGCTGATGTCGACCAGTTCGGCTGTCGCGTCCTCGACGGAGGCGATGCCATAACGGTCCACTTCGTCCGCCGGAACCTCGATGAAGGCCAGGACGATCCCGCCGGTGCGGGCCTGCAGGTCGAGCATCGAGGGCAGCAGCGGGCGGGCTTCCTCGCAGAACTCGTCGGCCAGCAGGACGGCGAACGGCTCGCCGCCGACGTGGGACTCGGCGTAGGAGACGGCGTGGCCCAGGCCCAGCGGCTCGCCCTGGCGGCAGGTGTAGATCTCGGCCAGCTCCGACGTATGCCGGACGGCGGCCAGGCGCTTGGTGTCGCCCTTGGCCTCCAGCCGGGACTCTAGGTACGGGTTGCGATCGAAGTGGTCGACCATGCTGGTCTTGCCACGGCCGGTGACCAGGAGGATGTCGTTGATCTCGGCGCTCGCGGCCTCTTCCACGATGTATTGAAGGACCGGCCGGTCGACGACCGGCAGCAGCTCCTTGGGGACGGCCTTGGTGGCGGGCAGGAAGCGAGTGGCCAGTCCGGCGGCCGGAATGACGGCTTTGGTGGCACGCCGGGTCACGCCGGCGGGAGAACCCGAGGCCGGCGGCTGGGGGGTGCGTCCGAGCATGGCCCGAGACTATCGGCCGTTGACCGGTCGAGGGCGATGAGCCCCGCTCGACGCGCCGCGTACGGTCAGTTCAGGCGCTGCTTCAGCAGGCGCTGGCGCAGGTGGCAGCGCCGGCAGCGGCGTAGCCGTGACCGTTGCCAACGGCGCACCGTAGAGCGCGTTGCCGGCGGCCTGAAGAACCGTGGTGCCGCTGGTGCCGTGCTCGGGGAAGACCGCGATGCCGATCGACACGGTCACGTCCACCGGCCTCACTCCCGGACCGGTCTAAAATCCAATGTTCGCGGGTGCGATGCTTGCACGCCTCGCCCCCTATGGTCGGGTTGTGACGGAAGTGTCGCGTGTCGGATTTTTCCATTCCCTCCGCCGAGCCGGAAGTCGATCTAGCAGCGGCCAAGCGCCGGGCGAGATCGTTCCTGCTCAAGGCGAGGAAGGCGCGCTCCAAAGACGAGCTGCGGCAAGCTGATCAAGCCATGCTGCGAGCATTGTCGGATTTCGTCCAGCAGATACGGCCGTCGGTCATGGCGATCTACGTGCCCTTCGGCACGGAACCGGGGGCGAGCCTGCCCCGGCCCCTCCCCGACTACTTCGCTGATCCGACTGCTCCGCTGGGCGTACTCGTGCCGGTTGTGAAGGAGGACAAGGACCTGGACTGGGCCGACTGGCGGGAGCCGCGCGGACAGCGGGACATCGCCGATGCGGACCTGGTGATCGTGCCCGCGCTGGCGGTCGACGTAACCGGGGTACGCCTGGGCCGCGGCGGCGGCAGTTACGACCGCGCCTTGGCGCGACTACGCCCGCACGTGCCGGTGGTGGCTCTGCTGCATGATGGTGAACTCGCTCACAGGGTGCCCGCTCAGCCGCATGACCAGCGCGTCTCGGGCGTGATTACGCCCACGGGCGGGATGGTAAGCCTGCCACTGCGAGTTGATGAGCATGGCGGTCCCGTGCCACTATTGGCACTCGACCCGTGAGAGTGCCAACCGGCTCGACCCCGGCCAACCGGATTCAGGAGGCAACGTGCCCACGTACCAGTACGCGTGCACGGCGTGCGGCCACCAGCTTGAGGTCGTCCAGTCGTTCACCGACTCCTCGCTGACCGTGTGCCCCGAGTGCGAGGGTTCGCTGCGCAAGCTCTTCTCCGGCGTGGGCGTGGTCTTCAAGGGGTCCGGCTTCTACCGCACCGACTCGCGCGCGTCGGCTAAGCCCGCCGCCTCGGCGAGTTCGTCGTCGAACACCACGAGCGCCAGCTCCGGCAGCTCGACTTCCAGCTCAGGCGGCGGCGCCGGCGCGAGCTCCAGCGGTTCGAGCGCGAACTCCAGCGGTTCGAGCGCCAGCTCCAGCTGACCGAATTCGCCGATCGCCTGCCGGTCCGCGGAAAGCCGGGCAAGCTCACCAGTGCGGCGGCCGGTCTTCCATCAGCCGATCGTCGTTGGAGT
>Ga0114129_10000010_pt1 | contig 147651 bp, 135 predicted proteins | sample RhiMetdeltSRZDD1_FD_80071 | JGI IMG/M metagenome (GOLD analysis project Ga0114129, IMG submission 80071) | Populus rhizosphere microbial communities from Tennessee, USA - Rhizosphere MetaG P. deltoides SRZDD1 (version 2) (version 2) | ecosystem: Host-associated > Plants > Roots > Rhizosphere... | reverse complement strand
GCTGAGCCGGGCAGTGTCACGGGAATTGAGCCGAGGCGGCTCAAGTTATGGAAGGCGTAGCGACTTTGGGTGTAGCCACCTGACTTGAGGAGCAAAACAGATGACCAACGTTTCGCTGTGGACCCGCCGCGACCCGTTCGCCGAGTTCGACGCCATCGTGCGCAACGCGTTCGGCCCGGGTATCCGGAGCAACGGCAAGGGCCTCGGGTTCGTTCCCGCCGCCGAGATCGCTCGCGAGGGCGACGACGCGGTGGTCAACGTCGAGCTGCCGGGTGTGGACGTCGACAAGGACGTCGTGGTCGAGCTCGATCGCGGTCGCCTCGTCATCCGCGGCGAGCGCCGGGATGAGCGTTCGGAGGAGCGCGGTGGGCGTACGCTGCGCGAGGTCCGGTACGGATCGTTCCAGCGTTCGTTCGGCGTACCGGCGCATGTGAAGGCCGACGCCATCAGCGCCGCGTACGACGCCGGCATTCTGAGCATCCGCATCGCGGGCGCGTACGCCGGCTCCGACGCGCAGCGCATCGCGGTGTCGGGCGGCGAGGCTCCGGCGATCGAGGTCTGATCCGGCTTACATAGAGAGGGCGTGGGACGTATAGGTCCCACGCCCTTTCTGTGGCGGGAACGCGGTGAAGATCAGTAGCATCACCGAGAATTTCGCCCACGCTCCCTCGGCGTAGTGAGAGGTCCCATGGCCCGGCCCACCTTCGCGCGGCGAAGCCGGATGTCCAAGATGTGGCGCGGGCGGCCAGGACGATCGTGGCGCTGACCGAGGCTCGCGAGATGTGCAACCGCGAGGACGCCATGGTGAGCGGATGATGTACCGCATCGCCACCCGTGAACTGCACGCCGACGACCGCGCCAGGCTATGACGTCGCCGTCGGCGGCGAGCCGTACAAGCGCTTGCAGGTGGCCGAGGACCGCATCGCCGACGGTAAGGCCAAGACGTCACCACGGTGACGATGGACTTCGGCCGGATCACGTTCGGCGACAACCTCGTCCTCTACCTGTTCGGTACGCCGGGGCAGGACCGGTTCTGGTTCCTGTGGGACGAGCTGGCCTTGGGTGCCCTGGGTGCCGTGGTGCTGGCCGACACGCGCCGGCTCGCCGACTCCTTCCCGTCCATCGACTACTTCGAGCGCCGGGGTACGCCGTTCATCGTGGCGGTCAACTGTTTCCACGGCGAGCAGCCGTTCTCACCGGATGCCGTACGCAATGCCCTGGCTTTGGATCCCAACGTGCCGCTGGTGACGTGCGATGTCCGCGATCGGCGATCCGGACGCGACGTGCTCATCGCGCTGATCGAGCATGTACGCGAACTCACGAACGTGACGGCGGCCGCCCGCTAAGCCCCGCGGACGGCCGCCCATTCAGCCCCGACAGCGGGCTAGGGAAGCGAATTCAGGAACGGCTCGTGGCTGTTCATGAACTCCCACCCGTAGAACCGGTCCCAGTTGATGGACCAGGTCATGAGACCGCGAAGGTCCGGTGAAGTACCGCCTCGCAGGGCGTACCCGTTGCATGATGTGCCCCGAACCAGGCAGTTGAGCGCGGCCTGGACCGTCGCGGGTGCGGTGTAGCCGTTGCCGGCGCTGACCGCGGCGGGTGTGCCGAAGGCGATCTGGTCCTCGCGCAGCGCGGGGAACGTGAAGCCGGTGCCGGCGACCGGGAACCCGGCGGCGAGCATGTCGGTCATGGCGATGTGGAAGTCCGCGCCGCCCATGGTGTGGTACTGGTTGTCCAGGCCCATGATGGGGCCGGAGTTGTAGTCCTGGACGTGCAGCACCGTGATGTCGTTGCGCAGCGCGTAAATCACCGGCAGGTAGGAGCCGGCCCGCCGGTCACAGCCGCCGCAGTTGCCGCCGTAGAACTGGTATCCTAATTGGACAAAGAACGTCTCCGGCGCCATCGTCAGCAGGAAACCGCTGCCGTAGCGGGCTTTCAGCGTCCGCAGCGCGGAGATCAGGTTGACGATGACCGGTGTCGTCGGCGCGGCCGGGTTGTTGTCGCCGGCGTTGAGGGTCAGCGAGTGGCCCTCGAAGTCGACGTCCAGGCCGTTGAGACCGTAGCGGTCGATGACGGCGCTCACCGAGCTGACGAACGTGTCCCGCGCGGCCGTGGAGTTCAGCTGCACCTGGCCGTTCTGGCCGCCGATCGACAGCAGCACCTTCTTGCCCTGCGCCTGCTTCGCCCGGATCGCGGCGATGAAGTCGGCCTCGCTCTCCACGCCCGGGCACTCGGCCGCCGAGCACCGCGTGAAGCGGATGTCGCCGGAGGTCACCGAGGTCGGCTCGCCGAACGCGAGGTTGATGATGTCCCACGCGGCCGGCACGTCGGCCAGCTTCAGGTAGCCGCTGCCGTTCGCGAAGCTCGCGTGCAGGTAGCCGATCAGCGCGTGTTTCGGCAGTCCGGGGGTCGAACACCCGGTCGTGGTCCCGCTCACCGGTCCGCTCTTGGCCGATTCACCGTTGCCGTTGTACGCCGTAACCGTGTACGTCTTCGTCACGCAGGCACTCAGTCCCCCGACCGTCGCGGTGGTGCCCGTGACGTCGGCGCGTAGGGTGGTGCCTTCGTAGACGCGGTATCCGGTCGCTGCGGTGGAAGCGTTCCAGGACAAGCTGATGGATGTGGACGCCGTACCGGTGACGGTCAGTCCGGACGGCGTCGGCGGTGCGGTCGTGCATCCGGTCGTGGTGACCGTTACAGAACCGGATTTCGGCGATTCGCCGTTGCTGTTGTACGCGGCGACCGTATAGGTGTGAGTCGAGCACGTGGCGAGGCCGCTGATCGTGGCGCTCGTCGCGGTCGTGGTTGCGCGTACGGTCGTGCCTTCGTACACCCGGTAGCCGGTCACGGTCCCGCTCGCCGCACCCCAGGACAGCGACACCGACGCGTTCGTGATCGAACCTGCGGTCGGGGTACCGGGAGTGCCGGGTGGACCGGCGCCGCCGGGCCCGTCGAGCGAGATGTCGTCGGCGAAGTACGTGCCCTGCCCGTACCAGCCGTGCGTATAGACCTGAACGCTGGTCTGGCCGGCCGCCGTCGTGAAGTTCACGGTCAGCTGCGTGTAGTTCGCAGCGCTGGGCGTCCACGTCGACGCCCCGCCCGTGATCCCGAGGTATACGTAGTTGCCCCGCACCCACCCGGTCAGGCTGTACGCCGTGTTCGGCACGACGGCCACGGTCTGGGTGCACTGCGCGTTGTCCGAAGCCGACGCCGCACCCTGTAGCGCCCTCGTTCCGGAGTGGACGGGTGTGGACACGACCGAGCCCAGGCTGCACGTCCACGGTGTGAGCGCACCGGATTCGAAGCCCGGGTTGCCCAGCAGGTTGGCCGCGGCGGCGGGGGTCGCGCCGACGACCGTGCCCGCCGCGACCACCACCACGGCCGAGGCTGCGAGCAGAAATCGAAGACTCCTCATCCGTTCATTATTAGGAAACCTTCTTTATGTTTCTAGAGACGACTGTGCCGGCTCTGACAAACCCGCTGAATTACCTCTAACCTCGCGTCAGCGGGGATACCGTCATGTTCGGTCACAACGTCGTGGGTACGGGAGCGGGCGGATGGTCGGGATCAGGGCGGCGGCGGTCGTAGCGGCGACCGCGATGGTGGTGGCGGCCTGCTCGCCGCAGCAGCCGAAGCCCGGCGACAGCGAGCGCCGGGCACCCGCCGTACCCGCGGCCGCGTTCTCCTTCGCGGTCACACCGGTGGACAAGCAGGCCAAGGTTCCGGTGAGCACCGAGGTCGGCATCCAGCTTTCCGGCGGCTCGGTGGAGAGGATCTCCATGGTGGACGCGGCCGGCAAGAGCGTCGCCGGCCGGCTCCGCGAGGACGGCAGCAGCTGGGTGCCGAGCCGGCCGCTGCATTACGGCGAGCGTTACACCGCGACCGTGACGGCCGTCGGCGCCCGGTCGCAGCGCGAGACCCGCACCGTCACGTTCACCACGATGGGCCGGCCCGGCCGCCTCGCCGGGACCGGACTGTACATGTTCGACGGTCAGCGGTACGGCGTCGGCATGCCGGTCGCGGTCGAGATCCTGCAGCCGGTGCCCGAGAACATGCGCGCGGCCGTCCAGCGCCGGCTCTTCGTCACCAGCGACCCGCCGCAACCGGGCGCCTGGCACTGGTTCAACGGGACCGCCGTCGAGTACCGGCCGGCCGATTACTGGCGGCCCGGCACGAAGCTGAGCGTACGCATCGCGCTGGAAGGCCAGCCGCTGGGCAACGGGTACTACGGCGACCAGGACCGCATCGCCACGGCGAGCATCGCCAAGGACGTCGTCGAGCTGCGGATCACCAATCGGCCCAAGCAGCTGAAGATGTACAAGAACGGCAAGCTCCTGCGCAGCATGCCGGTGAGCCTGGGCAAGCCGAGTACGCCCTCCTCCAGCGGCCACATGGTGATCATGGACAAGCAGTACCACACCACGTTCGACACTCGCAACGATCCGCAGGGCGGCTACGTGGCCGAGGTCGACTACGCCATGCGCCTGACGTGGGGCGGCGAGTTCATCCACTCGGCGCCGTGGTCGGTCGGCGATCAGGGCTACACCAACGTCTCCCACGGCTGCGTCAACCTGGGGCCCGGCAACGCCGCCTGGCTCTTCGGCGAGACGCACGTCGGCGACCCGGTCACGGTCAGCGGCACCGAGGTGAAACTGGCCCCCGGCAACGGGTGGACGGTGTGGGACATGAGCTGGGACGAGTTCGTCAAGGGCAGCGCCATCCCGGTCAGCGACGCGGTCGCGCAGGCCACGGCGTACGAGCCTTATCCAGCGCCCTCCCCGGCCGCGGTGGCACCGTCGCCTTCGGGCGTACCGGCGCCAGCCCCCAGCGCCAGCTGACTTTCTCACCGGCGACACCGCCGCCTACCTTCTGGTCACCTGCACGTCGCTGCACACCGGCCTGGTGTTCGGCGGATCCGCCGTCGTGCCCACCAGCCAGCTGAACGAGGCCGGCAGTGGCTGTCCGGTCCGGCCGGGTACATCACGACCGGCGTCTAGGGCCAGCCGGGCCCCGGTAACGCAGTGAGCCCCGCGCGGATCAGCGCGGGGCTCACATGTCAGGTGGGGTGATCGACGGGATTCGAACCCGCGACACCCGGGACCACAACCCGGTGCTCTACCAACTGAGCTACGACCACCATCGAAACCGCGAGCGGGGAATCCGCCGCGGCGACCGACCCATGATAGCCGGACCGTCGGGGCTGCTGTCCACCGGGTATGGTCCGCCCCACCCCGCCCGATACCGAGCCGGCTCCGGTCAGGTGAGGGATTCGGCTACGGCCTTGGCCGCGTCGACGTCCGGTCCGGGCAGCGGCACGAAGATCGTCTGCCGGTAGTACTGGAGCTCGCGGATGCTCTCCTTGATGTCGGCGAGCGCCCGGTGGGCCAGGCCCTTGGCGGGCTGGCCGAAGTACACCCGGGGATACCAGCGCCGGCACAGCTCCTTGAGCGACGAGACGTCGATCATCCGGTAGTGCAGGTGGTTGTCGAGCAGCGGCATGTCCCGGGCGAGAAAGCCGCGGTCGGTGGCGATGGAGTTGCCGCACAGCGGCGCGGTCTTCGCCTCCGGCACGAACTGCGTGATGTACGCCATGACGAGGTCCTGCGCCTCGGCCAGGGTGACGGTCGAGCGGCGTACCTCGTCGGTCAGGCCGGACTTCTCGTGCATTTCCCGTACGACGTCGAGCATCCCGTCGAGCTGAGCGTCGCCGGCGTGGATCACCACGTCCACGCCGGCGCCGAGGACGTTCAGGTCCGGGTCGGTGACCAGCGCAGCGACCTCGATGAGGGCATCCGAGCGCAGGTCAAGCCCGGTCATCTCGCAGTCCACCCACACCAGGAGATCAGCAGCCATTGGCACAGCCTACGACGGCCGCTTCGGGCGACGTACTACGGTGGCGGAATGCTTGATCGGGCCAGGACGCGGCTCGCCGTCGTGGCGGTGGTCACCGTGCTCGCGGCGATCGCCTTCTGGTGGCTGTTCCGCTGGCAGCACCTGTTCGACCTCAAGATCTACATCGCCGCCGAGAAGTGGTGGCTCAGCGGGCACGATCTCTACGACTTCGCGCAGCCCGACGAGCTGCAAGGCAAGCTGTCGTTCACATACCCGCCCTTCGCCGCGCTGCTGTTCGTGCCGCTGGGCCTGCTGCCGGCGCCGGCCGGCTACGTGCTCCTCACCCTGGGCACGCTCGCGTGCGTCGCGCTCACAACGTGGTGGCTCACGGCCGCGTTCCCTTCCCGTTGGTACGCCTACGGCCTGGCGCTGCCGCTGATCCTGCTGATCGAGCCGATCCGCGCGACGCTGTCGTTCGGGCAGATCAACATGCTGCTCGTCGCGCTGATCCTGGCCGATCTGCTCGTCGCCCTGCCCCAGGGCCGCAAATGGGCCGGTGTCGGCATCGGGCTCGCCGCTGCGATCAAGCTCACGCCCGCACTGTTCATCGTGTACCTGCTCCTGAGCCGGCGTACGCGCGCCGCGCTGACGGCAACGGCCACGGCCGCGGGCGCGACGCTGGTGGCCGCGTTGATCGCTCCGAACGCGACTCGGGATTACTGGCTGTCGGCGTTGTGGGACACCTCGCGCGTCGGGCGTACGGACTACACCGCCAACCAGTCGATCAACGGGATGCTCAGCCGGCTGTTCTCGCCGGAGAAGCCGCCGACCTCGCTATGGGTCGGGCTGGCCGTGGCGTTCGCCGTCATCGGGCTGTGGCGGGCAACGGTCGCTGCCCGTGCGGGCGACGAGATCACCGGGCTCGCCTTGACCGGACTGACCGCCGGGCTCATCAGCCCCATCACGTGGGTGCATCACCTGTACTGGTTCGTCCCCGCGATCGCCGCTCTCGTGCTCGCCGCACTGTCCGCGTCTCGGCCCCGGCGGGAGTGGCTGATCCTGTCCGCTGCGATGGCGTACGCCATATGTGTGGTGGGAGTGGACACGCTGAGCGACTGGGGCGTGGAGCAGCGACCCACCCCGAGCCTGACGGAGTTCTTGCTGCGCAACGCGTTCGTCTTGCTGGCGGCGGCGCTGGTGCTGTTCTTGCCGGTGCCGCATGCGCCGCGCGAGGTTGAGCCGGACGAGCCGGGCGCGCCGGAGACGGTGTTCGAGATCAGGCCGTCGGCGTAGCCGGGGCGAACGGCAGCGCACTGCCGGCGACGTACTCGTCCCAGGTCATGTTCCAGTGCGTCCAGCCGTTGCCGTTCTTGAGTTTGCGCTCCGTGCCCCGGGTGACCACCGGATCGCCGACGCTGCTCAGCTCGAACAGCCACTTGGCGTTGGCGTCCGACATGTTGATGCAGCCGTGCGACACGTTGCGGCGGCCCTGCGCGTCGACCGACCACGGCGCCGCGTGAATGTACTCGCCGCCCCACGTCAGGCGCTGGGCGTAGTCGATCGGCGTGCGGTAGCCCAGCTCCGGCCCCAGCTCCTCGAACGTGTCGAAGATGGTGTGGACGAACTTCTCGATGATCACCGTCGTGCCGCTCGACGACGGCGTACTGGGCTTGCCCAGGCTGATCGGGATCTTCCGCAGCACCTTGCCGTCCTTGGCGACGGTCAGCTGCTTGGTCTGGTTGTCAGCGACCATGACGACGGCCCGGCCGATGGTGACGTCCTCCAGGGTCAGATCGCCGTTGCCGTAGTAGCCGTCGCCCAGGTCGAGGCCGCCGACCGCCATGCGTACGTTGATCTTGGTTCCGGCTTGCCAGTACTCCTTGGGCCGGTACGCCACCGACGAGCCGGAGAACCAGTGCCAGATGCCGTCCTGCACCGGCTCGGAGCTGACGAACAGCCGCTTCTGCACCTCGGCCCGGCGGTTCTGGGGTACCGCCCGGCTGAACGTGAACATCAGCGGCATCGCCACGCCGGGCGTGGCCTTATCGGCGAGGAAGCTGGAGACCCGGACGGTCTTGGCCGGCTTCGCCATCGTCGTGAAGCTGGACTGTGCGGTCGCGGTCTTGCCGTCGGTGCCGGTGGCCGTCACGGTGACCGCGTACTTGGTGCCGTAGCTCAACGCGGTCGCGGGTACCCAGGCAGATCCGTCCGCTCGCAGCTCGCCGGGGACCACCGTGCCGTCCGGTGCCTTCAGCTCGACTGTGGCGCTGGACGCGTTGCGCAGCTCGTACGCGATCTCCGTAGCCGCCGGGACGTCGGTCGCATCCTTGGCCGGCGACACGACGGCCGCCGCCGTGGCGTTCGGATCGGGCTTCGGCGAGGCGCCGGACCACATAGGCTCCTCGTCCCGGCCACAGGCGGCCAAACCCGCCGCCACCACCCCGGCGCCGGCCAGGATGCCGCCGGTCAGGACGCTCCGGCGCGCGATGCCGCTGCGCTGATCCATGATCTCCCCTCCGCGAGTTCGACCATCCATGGTGCCTTATGGCATCGGCATTTCACGGATGACCCTCACCACGATCGGGGCCAGAAAATTCGGACCTATTGTCCGTTCTGTCGCAGAGGGCTAGACTTTTGGCCAGATGGAACAAGCCCTACCGCGCAGGGCGAAGTTCCCTTATACGAAGGAACCCGCCTCCCGACGACCCTTAGCCATGGGATCGGCGTCCCTTCGCCCGTTTACACCGTTCCCCCGGTGAGAGTGGGCCCGCCGCCCCGGCGGGTCCACTCGCCGTCATCCGCCCGACCCCGCGACCGTCAGCAGGCCCATGCCGATCAGCACGCGAAGGACACGCATGCCTGCACAACGCCGTTGGATCGCACGGGGATGCGGCTAGCTGATCGGCACTGTGACGGCCACCGTCTCCTGGTCGACGTCGGTGGTGCGCAAGGTGAACCGCATCTGCCAGTCGCCCGCGGTCGGCAGCTGGATGGAGCCGGTCGCATGGTCGTCGGTCCACGGCAGCAGCGGGATGGTCACCGGCTCGATGCCCGCCGAGGGCAGGGCCGCCGTGCCGCTCCACTCCACGACCTTCAACGGCCTTCCCTCCTTGTCGTACGCGTAAAGGTGCACAGTGTTGTCGCCGACCTTGGCCGGGTCGAAGTTCACCTGCACCTTGTACAGATCGGCGGTCGCCATCGTGGTGAAGTACGCCTGCTGCTGCGCGGCCACCGTAGCGGCGTCGGCGACACGAGCCGGCGTCGTCTGTGTCAGTACGCCAGCAAAGCCCATGACGACCGCGGCGATGGCCAGTTCGACGGCGACGGACCGGCGGACGACCCGGGTGCCGCCACCGCTCTCGTCCTCGCCACTCTCCTCATCGATGCCACTGTGGACCGACCGCCGGGCGAAGTACGCGAAGACGAGAATGACCGCGACGAGGCCGACCTTGACCAGGATCAGCCGCCCGTAATTCGTGGTGAACAGGGCCGACAGCGAACTGATCTCGATCAGCGCGTTGATGACGCCGGCCAGCAGCAGCGCGCTCACGGCGAGGGTCGCCCAGCGCGACCACACCGGCAGGATCGCGCCGAGTTCGCGGTCGGTGGCCCGGTTCTTGCCCCGCAGCAGGAAGATCGCCAGCATCGCCAGGCCGCCCAGCCAGATCGCCATCGCGGCCAGGTGGACGGCGTCGACGACCACCGTCACCGCGGGCACGGGCGAAGCGGCCGCGTGCCCGGCGAGCGGCCACGTCGCGGCCAGCACCGCGCCCAGGATGCCCAGCACGACCAGGTCGCTGCGAGCCGCCTCGCCATGGGTCTGCACTCGGCGCAGTGCCGCGCTGAGTACCACCGCCCCGACCGCGAGCACGCCCACCCGCGCGAGCATCACCGCACCGAACTGCGACGAGAGCACGGCCGACCAGTCCGCCGCGGTGGTCTGCGCGATCGTCGTGCCGTTCTCGTAGGGCGCCTGCAACAGGAAGGCGCCGAACGTCGACAAGATCACCAGTCCGAACCCGAGCGTCAGCAGCGTACGCGGTCCGGAGGTGGCGAGCCGGGACGGCCACAACAGCAGCAGGATCAGCGTTGCGCCCGCCACGAGCAGCAGGCCGGCGTACCCCAGATATTTGAAGGTGGGTATCGCGGCCGCGACGAACGCGTCGGTCCGGCCCTGGTCGGTGGCCTGGGGCGCGGTCGCGGACGCCGCGCCGATGTTGAACGTGAAGCCGCCCGGCACGGGGTGGGAATCGGCCGAGATCACCCGGTAGCTGACCAGGTACGTACCGGTGGGAAGGTTGGGGCGCAAAGGAATGCGCAGCGTGGTGCCGGCGACGGCGGGCCGGTTCTGGTCGGCGCGGCTGCCGTCCGGGCCGACCACCCGGATCTTGCTGTTGACCGCGCTGATCGACTCGGAGAAGGTGAGCGTCACCTCGGCCGGCGCGACCGGCACCGTGCTGCCCTGACCGGGGTTGGTGGCGACCAGCTTGGCGTGCGCGAAGGCTGGCGCGGCCGGCCCGAGGAGCACGAGGAGGAGGCCCGCGGCGAGGGCCGCGAGCGCCCGGCGCATCGTCATCATGAGGCTGCGTGTCCCGACACGCCGATTGACGGTACTCCAGAGTTCCGGTTAGTACGACGGCTGAGCGCCCACAGCAGCAGGGTCTGCGCGAGCGCGGCGAGGTGGCCGACCTCGTGGGCCAGGACGGTGGCCCCGTCGGCGATGTCGAGCACGCTCGTGACCGCCAGGCACGCCGCGAGCACGAAGGCGACCGGGACGAAGGAGCGCGCCCGCTCGGGCCGCCACGCCGCGAGCGCGAAGCCGACCGCGACGGCGATATCGAACGACGCCATCTCCCGTGACGCGTGCGGGTCCACACCCACGCCCAGCAACACGGGCAATGCCAGCAGCAGCTGTACGCCCGCCGCGATGCCCACCGCCAGCCGCAGAATCTGCCGGATCCCTTGGGCGTTCTGCCGGCGCTGAGCCTGATCCGCCGCGACGGCCGCGAGGATCGACGCCGTCAGGTCCGGTACGGCCGCCGGGCGCAGCCGGGCCTGGCGCGTGACGCGTTCGACCCGCGCGAGCCAGGCGGTGCAGTCAGCGCATTCGGCCAGGTGTGCTTCGAGGGTGGCGGAGTTCAGCGCGGTCGCCTCGCCGTCAAGCCGGGCGGACAGATCGACGCGTACGCCGTCGCATGGGGTGGTGCTCATGTCAGCAATAGTCGCTCGTCGGCGGGGTGCGGTTCCCCGCAAGCCCGCTGCATTACGCTGTTTCTTCGTGCCTCCCGTACAGCGCTGCGGCGATGATGACTTCGCCGCCGGCTCCGGCGTCTCCGGTGGCGTCTTTGACGGCGTCGATGAGGTCACGGCCTGGGCGCTGCGGGCTCAGCGGGGCGATCCGGTGGCCGAGGCGGCCTTCGTCCGGGCGACTCAAGCCGAGGTGTGGCGGCTGTGTGCGGCCCTGGTCGATCCCGGCGCCGCCGACGATCTCGCTCAGGAGGCGTACCTGCGGGCATTCCGGGCACTGGCCGCGTTCGAGGTCCGCGCTTCGGCCCGCACGTGGCTGCTCGGCATCGCCCGGCGTACCTGCGCTGATCATCTGCGCGTCGTCGTCCGGCGGCGCAGACTGGAACAGCGGCTGGCCGCCGAAGCGATGGTGGCCGGTACGCCGGCACCGCCACCGGATGGCGTCGGCTCGGCCGACCTCATCGCGTCGCTGCCGGCCGAGCGCCGCAGCGCCTTTGTGCTGACCCAGCTGCTCGGCCTGTCGTACGCCGAAGCCGCCGAGGTGGAGGGCGTACCGGTCGGCACCATCCGCTCCCGGGTCGCCCGCGCCCGCACCGATCTGGCCGCGGACGTGCTGAAGGCAATGGCTGCCTGAGAGTTCGCTGAAGTACGGAACCGATGAAGGCAGGAAGACGACCAATGAGCGTGCCCACCGGATGGAACCGCGCCCAGCCCTGGATCTCGCTCGTCGTCCGGCTCGCGCTCGCGGGGGTGTTTCTCGCCGCCGGCCTGCCGAAGATCTTCGACCTGGCCGGCAACGCCCGCGCGGTCAACGCGTACCAGCTGATGTCCTGGGAGATGGCGCAGGTCGTGGGGGCCGTACAGCCGTTCGTGGAGGTCGGCATCGGCCTGCTGCTGCTGGTCGGCTTGATCACGCGGTTCGCCGCGTGGCTGGCGGCCATCGCGATGGTCGTCTTCATCGCGGGCATCGTGTCCGCCTGGGGGCGCGGCCTGAGCATCGACTGCGGCTGCTTCAGCAAGGGCGGGCAGCTGCCGGTCGGGGTCGCCCCGAACTACACCTGGGACATCGTCCGAGATGTCCTGTTCCTCGCCCTCGCCGTCTTTCTGATCCTGTTCCCCTCCAGCAGGTTCTCTCTCGACGGCAAGGTGCTCGGCCCGATGGATATGGAGGATGAGTTCGATGAGCAAGCGGGTTCAGGAGCAGCGTCAGGCGGCGCGGCTCGTCCGTGAGCAGCTGGCGCGGGAAAAGCGCCGCAGGCGCACGATGTGGATCGCCATCAGCGCGGTGGCGGTCCTGGCCATCGGCGGCATGATCGGTTACGCGATCTACGCCGGCCAGAAGCCGACGACATTCAACACACCGGCGAACGCCAACGCGGCCGGCGACGGCATCGTGACCGGCACCGGCCCGGTGTCGGTGGAGATTTACCAGGACTACCTGTGCCCGTTCTGCAAGCAGTTCCATGACAGCGCGGGGGCGCAGCTCACCCAGCTGGCCGAGCAGAACAAGATCGCGATGACGATCCACCCGATCGCGATCCTCGACGACCGCTCCACCAACGAGTACTCGACCCGATCGGCGGCGGCCGCCGGCTGCGCCTCGGACGGCGGCAAGTTCTTGGCGTACAACGACGCCCTGTACGCCGACCAGCCGGCCGAGGGCGGCGCCGGGCCGACCGACGAGGAGCTGATCGCGACCGGCCGATCCCTCGGGCTCGGCGACGACTTCGCGACCTGCGTGAACGACGGCAAGTACGAGACCTGGCCGAACCACACCACCGATTCGGCGAGCGCCCGCGGCGTCTCCGGTACGCCGACCGTCCTCGTCAACGGCACCAAGGTCGACCCGACCCTGGCCGCCGTGACGGCCGCCATCGCCGCGGCCGGTGGCCCCACCCCGTCGGCCAGTTAAGGTTTGCCAATGCCACCCCTTCTTCGCGTGTTCGCCGTCGCCGGTGCGGCCGCCGCCCTGCTCCTGGGCCCGGCCGCCCCGGCCTCGGCACACGCGGCGGACGCGCCGGACGCGACCAACTACCGCACCGCCATCACGGGCCTGAGCCCGGCGCTGCCCGGCGTCGAGGTCCGCGCCATCGAAGCGGGCGCCAGGCTGGAGCTGACCAGCACCTCGCCGCGCACGATCGAGGTGCTCGGCTACAGCAACGAGCCCTACCTCGACGTACGCCCGGACGGCGTCTACGAGAACGTCAACTCCCCGGCGACGTACCTCAACGCGACGCTCAGCGGCGGCGTGGTGCCACCGTCCACGGCGGATCCGGCCGCGCCGCCCCAGTGGCGCAAGATCTCCGACACGCCGCGAGCGCGGTGGCACGACAAGCGCGCCCGGTGGACCGAGCTGCAGCCGCCGCCGGCGGTGGCCGCCGATCCGTCCCAGCCGCACCGCATCGCCGACTGGTCGGTGCCGCTGCGGATGGCCGACGACCTCTCGGAGATCCAGATCCGCGGGACGCTCGACTGGGTGCCCCCACCACCCGCGCCGCTGTGGTGGGCCGTCACCATCGTCCTCGCGCTCGGTATCGTGGCTCTCGGCTACGTCGCCGCCGTCGGTCCCCGGATCCTGGGCAGTTTGCTGCTCGCCGGCGGTCTGGGCACTCTCGCCTACGTGACCGCCCGCGAGATCGACGCCGGTGCGCGTACGCCGTGGGAACTGCTCAGCGGTGTGTTCGCCAGCGAGCTGTGGCCCCTGGTCGCCGCCGTGACCGCGCTGGCCGCCGGCAGCTTCGCGTACCGACGCCGGCCGTCGGCTCTGTTCGCGCTGGCGCTCGCGGGTGCCGGCCTGGCCCTGTTCGGCGGAGTCGTCAACGCGGCGGTGTTCTTCCGCTCGGTCGCTCCCGTTCCGTGGAGCGACATCACCGCCCGCCTCGCCGTCGCGGTGATCCTCGCGATCGGCGCGGGTGTCTGCGGTGCGGCCGCGCTGAAGATGCGCTCCGCTCCCCGTACGGCGGCACCGGTCGCGGAGACTGTCGGTGCCGAGGCATAGGGTTCTTTCATGCGTTTGGAACCCGGAGACAGGGCTCCCGACTTCGAGCTGCCCACCGCCGACGGCGGGAAGCTCTCGCTCGCGAGCCTGCTCAAGAAGGGCCAGCGGGTCGTGCTGTACGCGTACCCGGCCGCTATGACGCCCGGCTGCACCAAGCAGGCCTGCGACTTCCGCGACAACCTGGCCTCACTGACGTCACACGGCTACTCGGTGGTGGGCATCTCGCCGGACAGCCCGGCCAAGCTGGCCAAGTTCGCCGAGCGCGACGCGCTGACCTTCCCGCTCGTCGCCGACCCGGGCCACTCCGTGCTGGAGGCCTACGGCGCGTTCGGGGAGAAGATCAACTACGGGAAGAAGTACATGGGCGTCATCCGCTCGACGTTCGTCATCGCGCCCGACGGGAAGATCGAACACGCCTTCTACAACGTCAAGGCGACCGGCCACGTCGCGAAGCTGCGCCGGGACCTGGGCATCGACTGAGCCGGCGGCGGTCGCACCGATGGGCTGCCGAGTCCGTCTCCCCCCTCGCGCGGGAGGCGGTTAGACTGCGTCGGTCGCGCGGATCTCGCTCACGCCTGCGCGGCGCACGCGGGAGTGGCGGAATTGGCAGACGCCCCGGTTTTAGGTACCGGTGCCTTCGGGCGTGGGGGTTCGAGTCCCCCCTTCCGCACATTCTCGCGGCCGCCGTGGCACTGCCGCCACCGCTCTGACCAGTGGTCGTACGCCGAAAGCGCGGTTACGATGCGCCGATGAAACCCCTCCGCGCCGCCCTGACGACGTACGCCGGAATCGCTGGTGTTCTGAGCGCTCTCGCCGCACCGAGCGACGCCGGCCGCAAGCTCTCCGGCGACGAGTTCAAGGTGGTGGCGATGGGGGTACTCGCGATGGCGTTCGGCCAGGCTCTCGGTCCTGGCGTACCGGCCGGGGAGCGCTGAAATCCGACAGGTCGCCTCGGCGAGGCGCACCTAGGCTACCGATAGGTCTCGATCTCGGGGAGGCGATGAGATGGCGGAGCCCTCCGAGATCGCCCGGGAGCAGAAGTACTTCGACAATGCCGAGGCGCACTGGCAGCGCTGGGTCGCCGAGGCCACCGAGATGGCGCAGGCCGCCGCCGACAAGACGTCCGCGCGGGCGCTCAAGCGGCTGAGCAAGAAGCAGATCGCGCAGTTCAGCGAGAGTACGGCCGTCGCCGTGGGGCGGATGGACGCCGAGGACGGCGAGACTCTCTACATTGGACGCCAGTTCATCCGGGACGACAACGGCGAGGTTCTCGTCGTCAGCTGGCAGGCACCGGCCGCGCTCCCCTATCACCAGGCCAGCCTGTCGCAGCCGCGCGGGCTGGTCCGCAAGCGCACGTTCCGGTGTGACGGCAACACGATCCTGGACTTCGCCGACGTCCTGTTCGGTACGCCCGGCGCCCAGATCGACGCGGCGCTGCTGGCCGAGCTGGCCCGGCGGCGCGACGGTGCGATGCGCGACATCGTCGCCACCATCCAGGCCGCCCAGTTCGATCTCATCCGGGCGCCGTTCGATCAAGTGCTCATCGTCGAGGGTGGCCCCGGCACCGGCAAGACCGCCATCGCGCTGCACCGAGTTTCGTGGATGCTGTTCCACAACAAGGATCTGACCGCGGCCGACGTGCTCGTGATCGGGCCGAGCCCGGCGTTCATGCGCTACATCAGCCAGGTGCTGCCGGCGCTCGGCGACGCCGATGTGCCGCTGCGCGACATCGGTCAGCTCGGGCCGGAGGTCGCCCGCGGGCGTACCGAGGCACCGGAGACGGCCAGGCTCAAGGGCGACGAGCGGATGGCCGGCTTGATCGCTCGCGGGCTCGATGCTCGGATCGGCGTACCGGAGGCGGTCGAGCGGTTGCAGGTCGAGACCCGGTACGTCAGCCTGCCCGGCGCCGATATCGCCGGAGCGCTCGCTGCCAGCCGGACGGCTCCGGGCCCGTACGCCGAGCGGCGGCGCCAATTCCGCGAGCGGCTCACCGAACTGCTCGCCAGCCGGCTCGACCGCGATCCCGGCCGCCCACCGGCGCTGGACAATCTCGTGGAACGGCTGTGGCCGCAGCTGAGCGCGCCGGCGTTCCTGCGCGATCTGCTCGGTTCGCGCAACCGGTTGGCCACCGCGTCCGGGGAACAGCTGGGCGACGACGAAATCGCCTTGCTGCACCGCCGGCCGGCTGAGCGGCTCACCGCCGAGGTCTGGTCCGCCGCCGACGTGCCCCTGCTCGACGAGGCCGAGGCGCTGCTCAACGGCGTACCCGCGCGGTATGCCCACATCGTCGTGGATGAGGCTCAGGACCTCTCACCCATGCAGGTACGCAGCATCGCCCGGCGGTCGCGGTCCGGGTCGCTGACCCTCGTCGGCGACCTCGCGCAGGCGACCGGCCCGTGGGCCGCCGGCTCCTGGGCCGACGTCACCGCTCACCTGCCCGACCGTCACGCTGTCACGATCACCGATCTGCGGTACGGCTACCGCGTACCCGAGCAGATTTTGAAGTACGCCAGCCGCTTGCTTCCCGTCGCGGCGCCCGGTGCCACCCCGCCGGAGGCCATCCGATCCGGTCCGAGCGACCCCGGCGTACACCAAGTGGGTCTGCTGGAAAGAGCCGCGCGAGTGGCGACGATCGCTCAGCAGCGCGATGACGGATCGATCGGCATCATCTGCCCGGACCGGTACCGCCGCGAGGTGGAGGCCGCACTGATCCTGCACGACGTGAGCTGGGGGACGCTGGGGTCACCGGTCAGCCTGCTCCGTGCGCCCGAGGCCAAGGGCCTGGAGTTCGACGCGGTGATCGTGGTCGAGCCGGCCGCGATCGTCGAGGAGGACGAGCGCGGGCATCGCCTGCTGTACATCGCGCTCACCCGGGCGACGCGGACGCTGGACGTCGTGGCCGTCGGCGACCCGATGCCGCTCGGGCCGATAGCGCCACGGGAGCCGGCGGTGCATGAGGAAGACATCGCGTACGAGGTACCCCGGCTGGCCGAATACATCGCCGGGCGGATACGCACCTCGCTGCCGGAGAAGCACTGGGACCAGGTGATCGCGATGGTACGCAAGCACTTGGAGCGGTAGCGCGACCGAACTAGCGCGGGCGGAAGATCGCTTCCGAGTCGATCCGGCGGCCGACCAGCAGGCCCACGATGGCGGGAACGAACTCGTCCTTGCGCGCCGAGCTTTTCATCGGCACGTTGAGGTCCTTGCAGAGCTGCTTGAGCTGATCCTTGCTGAGGTTGAGGTCGTTCAAGTACGCCGTCGCGGCCGCCCGCTCACCGATCTTGCGCAGATCGTCGGCGATCCGGGCCGAGTCGACCGGAACCGGGGCCCGATGACGGCCGGCGGTCGACGGCGTGGTGACCCGCCCGCCCTTGGGCACGATGGCCAGCCGGGCCTCGCCGGCCATGAGATCGGCCAGCTGATCGGTCGGCAGGCTGCGCAGGAACTGGGCGATCTGCAGCAGCAGGCCATGGGTCAGGTCGGCGGTGGACTCGGTCACGGCGGAGGCTCCTCAGGTACGCGTACGTGCGTAGAACTCGCTGGTCAGCTGTTGCAGTTCATAGTGGACGGTCGCGTTGGCGGACGGGGACAGCACGACCGGAAGGGTGGTCTTGCTGACGTCCTCGCCGAACAACGAGTTGCTCTGCCGGATCGTCTGCTGGAACACGGGGATCTCCAACGCGGTGAGGCCGGCGATGATGGCCTGCTGAACGTTGATCGGTTTGCTGGCGGCGTACTGGATCATAGTCAGGACGACCCCCAGAATCTCGGGAGCAATCGCCGGTGTGCCGGGGCGAAGCGCGGCCGCTTTCGTGTAGTCGTCGACGAGTTCCGACAGCCGGTCGCGCAGGTAGTCGATGCCCAACGTGGACAGATAGTCCGGCCGCGCCGGTACGAGAACGAAGTCGCTCGCCACGATGCCGGCCCGGGTGGCCATGCCGAAGTTCGGCGGGCAGTCGATGAGGACCACGTCGTAGTCCCCGAATGCGTTGTCCGCCAGCCCCTCGGCGAGGACACGGTGGACCCGCAGGAAGTTCGGGCTGCGGACCTGGGCGCGGGAGCCGCCCAGCTCGGCCGCGAGATCCTGATCGGCGTCGATGAGCCCGAGGTGCGAGGCGATCAGGTCCAGCTGCCCGCCGTTCTCCTGCACGACGTCGTTGACCGCCGCCGGGGTCAGCACGAAGCCGGCCAGCGGTGGCGGTTCACCGCCGGACAGCAGTGGCCCGATCCATTGCAGGATCGTGCGCTCGTCCGCCAGCTCCGACTGCCATTGGGCGGCCGTGAAGAAGGAGAAGGTCAGGCTGGCCTGCGGGTCGAGGTCGATGAGCAGGACACGGCGGCCGCGGTTGGCCAGTTCGGCGCCGATGTTGGCGGTGAGGGTGGTCTTGCCCACCCCACCCTTGTAATTGATCACCGACACTACGCGAGGCATGTACGCATCCTGCCAACGGATGCGCCGACACGGAACCGTCTAGACCTTGTCTTGGGGGTCGCAGAGCACGCCGACCTTGATGGCTTCCAGGCTTCCGTTGATCAGCCCGGCTTGCTGCTCGGCGGTGAGGTGGTTCGCGCCGACCACGCGTACGGCCGCCTGGGGGCGGATGCGGTGCACCTTGACGAAGCACCGTACGCCGTCCAGCCGCCCGTAGCCCTGAACGACCAGCGAGAGGTCGCCGCTGGGGTACGAGGCTTCCTCCTGGAACCACTGGACATGCGGGGCCGCGATGCTGAGCGTCACTTCGCTGTCCGACAGCTCCGCACCCACGAAGACCGCGGACGCGCCCCGGGCCGAGTCGGCGAGGACGCGCTGGTGGCCGAGGACCGAGATGTCGTCGCGATACCGCTCGGACTCGTTCGTCGGCGGCGGGCGCAGGATCAAGTAGCCCGCGACCAGAGCCGACAGCACCGCGAGCACGAGCAGGACCAGGCTCGTCCGTCGGGACATCAGGCCGCCGCCACGGCGGTGATCGCATGGGCCGAACCGAGCTTGGCCGAGTCGATCGTCAGCAGGAACGCACCGCTGCCGCCGCCGGCCGACGCCGGCTCGACGCGTACCTTCTCGACCATGTCGGTGGCAGTGAAGTTCTCGAAGGGCGTCTTCGCCTTGAGGTAATTGGCCACGGTGCTGTTCGCCAGACGCGTCATCCGCTGTACGTTGCCGCTTTGCCACGCCTGCACGAGGTCGGAGGCGTACGCGCCCCGCTCGCCGGCGTAGCTGGTGCGGTCCACCAGTGCCTCGGTGACCGCGGTCGGCTGGCCCAGCGCCGCGGTCGTCAGCGACAGCGTGATCTCGTCGCCGTACGAGTTGCGGAACAGGCATGCGGTCGTGTCGCCGCTGGCGTCACACGAGACGTACGCCCACTGCTTGTCCTGGCTCTCGGGGTCGCGCAGCTGAAGGATGGCGGTGGACACGGCGAGCTGGGCGACGCGGTTGGTGTTCTTGGCTCCCCAGGCGGTCAGGAGGGTCGTGCCGTAGGACCGGGCGGTCGTCGGGTACGTCGGTCCGGATGGCCGCCTCGACGGTGTGAGCGAGGGCCGGGCCGACGCCGTGGAACCCGGAGTCGCCGTGGCGTCCACCGATGCGGACGGGTCGACCGACGTGGTCACCGAGGGCGCCTGGCTGTTGGGCTGCGCCTGGGAACAGGCGCCGGCGAGGAGTGCCACGAACAGGACCGCGAAGGTCACCTTGCGCGTCATGGCGGACAGGTTAAGTACTTTGGGTCACGGCTGGGTGACAGCGTCGAGAACCCGACCGACTGCGTTACGGGACCCGCTCGCGACCGCCGCCGGGCGGGCCACCGAAAGGCCGTGGGAGGGGGAGAATGAGGCCGGTCGGCCTCATCGCGTACGTAGGCCCAATACGGATCTGTTCACGGGAACGGTCAGCCTCTTCGAGAAGGCGGGTTTCGAGAAGACCCGCGACGCCGGCCAGCGCGTCGTGATGGTCAAGAAGCTCTGAGAACACGGGTGAGCCGAGCGGGGCGATCACATCGGCGGTGGCAGCTTCTTCTTGGCCAAGCCCGGCTCCATCCGGGACGAGACGACGCCGTGGCTCACCGGCGAGGCGGTGGCGTCCTCGACCGCAGCGCCGGCCGCGTCGCGTTTGACCGCGGCGATGCCGTTCTCCGCACCGGATTTGGTCTTGAAGCCCTCGCCGCCGATCGCGAAGATCTGGCCATTGGCCGAGCGGAGCCGCCACCGGTACTCGCCCCGCACGTCCTTGAAGATCTCGAACTTCGCCATAGCACCGACTGTAAAGGGAGTTAGCCGAGCAAATCTCACAAAACGGTAACCACATGAGCTGGGTTGCTGACTGAATGAAAGTATGCATACAGTGCCGCCGTGAATGAAGAGCCGGCCACGGTCGCCGACCTCGTGCACGGCGTACGCCTGACTCCGACCCAGCGCCGCATCGCCCGCTGCTTGATCGACCAGGCTGAGCACGCCGCGCACCTGACCGCGTCCGAGATCGCGGATCTGGCGCGGGTGAGCCAGCCGTCGGTGACCCGGTTCGCGATGGCGCTCGGCTACGACGGCTTCCCGGCGCTGCGGCGGCGGCTGCGGCAGCTGGCGACCGCGCCCCGCTCGCCCGAGCCGACCGCCAACGATCTGCAACTGGCGGTGCGGGGCGAGATCGCCAACCTCAACCGCCTCGCCGACCAGCTGCTCGATCCGGCTCCGATCGCCGAGGCGGCCCGGCTGCTCGCGGGCAGCCGCCCGCTGCCGGTGCTGGGACTGCGGTCGGCGGCCTCGGTGGCCGGCTACTTCGCGTACTTCGCCGCCAAGGTTCACCCCGACGTGCGGCCGCTCACCGAGGGCGGCAGCCTCCTCGGCGATCGGCTGGAGCAGGCGAGGGCGTCGGGGGCGACCGCGTTGCTGGCCGTCGTCTTGCCCCGGTACCCCCGCGAGACGCTCGACGCGCTGCGAGCAGCGAGAGAGCTGGGGCTCACGACCGTCGTGATCACCGACTCCAAACTCAGCCCCGCGGCCGACCTGGCCGACCTGGCGCTGCCCGCGGCGGTCGGCTCGGATCTCGTGTTTGACCTGCACACCGCGCCCATGGTGTTGACGATGGTGGTGTTGCAGGCGATGACGGACGTCGACCCGGCCCAGGCGCAGGGCCGGCTGGAGGACTTCGAGACGGCGTCCGCCCGGCGCGGCGTCTTCGTTGCGGACTAAGGAGCAGTGGTGGAAGCGATCAAGGCAGCGCGGGGAACTCAGCGTACGGCGCTGGGCTGGGGCCAGGAGGCGGCCAAGCGCATGCTGATGAACAACCTCGACCCCGAGGTCGCCGAGAACCCGGCCGACCTGGTGGTCTACGGCGGCACCGGCAAGGCGGCCCGGGACTGGCCGAGCTTTCACGCCCTGGTGCGTACGCTCGACTCGCTGCGCGACGACGAGACGATGCTGGTGCAGTCGGGCCGCCCGGTCGGCGTGTTCCGTACGCACGAGTGGGCGCCGCGCGTACTGCTGGCCAACTCGAACCTGGTCGGCGACTGGGCCACGTGGCCGGAGTTTCGCCGCCTGGAGAAGCTGGGCCTGACCATGTACGGCCAGATGACGGCCGGATCGTGGATCTACATCGGTACGCAGGGCATCCTGCAGGGCACGTACGAGACCTTCTCCGCGGTCGCCCAGAAGCGGTTCAACGGCACGTTGAAGGGGACGCTGACGTTGACCGCGGGCTGCGGCGGCATGGGCGGTGCCCAGCCGCTGGCGGTCACGATGAACGAGGGCGTCTGCCTCATCGTCGACGTCGACCCGCACCGGCTCCAACGGCGGGTCGACACCCGCTACCTCGACGAGATCGCCGACGACCTCGATGACGCCGTGGAACGCGCCACCCGAGCCAAGCGTGAGGGCCGGGCGCTCAGCGTCGGCGTCGTGGGCAACGCCGCGACCGTCTTCCCCGAGCTGCTGCGGCGCGGTGTCGAGATCGACATCGTCACCGACCAGACCAGCGCTCACGATCCGCTGGCGTACCTGCCCGAGGGGATCGACCTCGCCGACGGGCCGGACTACGCCGCCAAGAAGCCCGAGGAGTTCACCGATCGGGCCCGCCAGAGCATGGCCAAGCACGTCGAGGCCATGGTCGGCTTCCAGGACACCGGTGCGGAGGTATTCGACTACGGAAACTCGATCCGCGGCGAGGCGCAGCTCGGCGGGTTCAAGAACGCCTTCGCCTTCCCCGGCTTCGTGCCGGCGTACATCCGGCCGCTGTTCTGCGAGGGCAAGGGCCCGTTCCGGTGGGCGGCCCTGTCCGGCGACCCGGCCGACATCGCGGCCACCGACCGCGCGATCCTGGATCTGTTCCCCGACAACGATTCTCTGCGGCGCTGGATCACGATGGCCGGCGAGCGCGTGGCGTTACAGGGCCTGCCCGCCCGCATCTGCTGGCTCGGTTATGGCGAGCGCGATCTGGCCGGTGTCCGCTTCAACGAGATGGTCGCCAGCGGGGAGCTGAAGGCCCCGATCGTGATCGGCCGCGACCACCTCGACTGCGGCAGCGTCGCCTCGCCGTACCGCGAGACCGAGTCCATGATGGATGGTTCGGACGCCATCGCCGACTGGCCGCTGCTGAACGCCTTGGTGAACACCGCTTCCGGGGCGTCCTGGGTCAGCATCCACCACGGCGGCGGCGTCGGCATCGGCCGGTCCATCCACGCCGGGCAGGTCTGCGTCGCCGACGGTACGCCGCTAGCCGGGCAGAAGATCGAACGCGTCCTCACCAACGACCCGGGCATGGGCGTCATCCGCCATGTGGACGCCGGCTACGACCTCGCCGAAACCGTCGCCGAGGAGCGCGGTGTCCGCGTACCCATGAGGGAATCATGACGTTCCGCGAGCTGTGGGACCAGATCGCGCCGATCGGCCTCTCGGCGGCGACCGGCGGCTACCTCCGGTACGCCTGGACCGAGCCGGAGCTGGCCCTGCGCGACTGGTTCCGCTCGCAGTGCCGCGAACGTGAGCTGACCATGGAGGAAGACGGCAACGGCAACCTGTTCGCCTGGTGGAACCCGTCGGACGAGCCGGGCGTCCTCACCGGCAGCCACTTCGACTCCGTTCCGCACGGTGGGGCGTACGACGGCCCCTTGGGCATCGTCAGCGCGCTGCTGGCGGTGGACGCGTTGCGGGACCGCGGTTTTCGGCCGGCTCGGCCGATCGGCATCGCGGCCTTCGCCGAGGAGGAGGGTTCGCGCTTCGGCTTGGCCTGCCTCGGATCGCGGCTGCTGTGCGGTGCGGTCGAAGCGGAGACCGCGGCGGCCCTGCGCGACCGTGACGGTGTCACGCTCGGTTCGGCGATGGGCGTGGTGCCAGCGGGAGCCCGCAAGGAGGTGCTGACCCGAATCGGATCCTATGTGGAGCTACATGTGGAGCAGGGCCGCGGCCTGGCCGAGTCCGGCCGTCCGGTCGGCGTGGCCAGCGCCATCTGGCCACATGGCCGCTGGCGGCTCGACTTCACCGGCGAGGCCAACCACGCGGGTACCACGCTCATGGCCGACCGGCACGATCCAATGCTGACGTTCGCCTACACCGTACTCGCCGCGAACAAGGAGGCACGCCTGCGAGGTGCGCACGCCACCATCGGCCGGATCGCGGTGGAACCCAATGCCACCAACGCGATTCCGGCTCGGGTGAGCGCCTGGCTGGATGCCCGCGCGGCCGCGGCGTCCGTTGTGGAGGATCTGGTCGCGGCGGTGCACGGCCGTGCGGTCGAGCGTTCCCACCGCGATGGTACGCAGGTGAGCCTGACACCGGAGTCGGTGAGCGCCGAGACCACATTCGACGGCGAGCTGCGGGACCGGATCGCGCGGCTGCTCGACGATGCGCCGATCCTGCCGACCGGCGCCGGTCACGATGCCGGCGTACTGAGTGCTCATGTTCCGACCGCGATGCTGTTCGTCCGCAACCCCACCGGCGTCTCGCACTCCCCCGCCGAGTACGCCTCCGACGCCGACTGCGAGGCGGGCGTAACGGCCCTCGCCGACGTGCTGGCGGAGCTGGCGTCGTGACCCTCTACCGGTGTGAGTACGCCTGGCTGCCCGACGGCATCCGGGCCGACGTGGGCATCTCGGTCTCCGCCGACGGCCGGATCGCCGCCATCGGTTCGCCCGCCGGTACCGCAGTACGCTTGCCCGGCCTGACCGTGCCCGGGTTCGCCAACGCGCATTCGCATGCGTTCCACCGGGCACTGCGCGGGCGTACGCACGCCGATCGGGGCACCTTCTGGACCTGGCGCGACCTCATGTACGCCGCCGCCGACCGCCTCGATCCGCCGTCGTACCACCGGCTAGCTCGGGCGGTGTTCGCTGAGATGGCGATGGCCGGCGTGAGTTGTGTCGGCGAGTTCCATTACCTGCACCACGCCCCCGGCGGCAGGCACTACAGCGACCCCAACGCGATGGGCGAAGCGCTCATCGCCGCGGCCGCCGAGGCCGGTATCCGGATCACCTTGCTGGACACCCTGTATCTTCAGGCCACTGTGGACGGACAACCGCTGGCCGGACCGCAGCAGCGCTTCGGCGACGGTTCGCTGGACGGCTGGGCGACCCGGGTCGCCGCGCTGCGGAGCCAACCGCATGCACGAATCGCAGCCGCAATCCACTCCGTACGCGCCGTGCCCACCGAGGCGCTGGTGGAATTCGCTTTCGACGGGCCGGTACACGCTCACGTTTCGGAGCAGACGATCGAGAACCAGGCCTGCCTCGCGGTGCACGGCTGCACTCCGGTAGAGCTGCTGGCCCGCCATGGATTCCTCGGTCAGCACTTCACCGCTGTCCACGCGACCCATCTGACGGCCTCCGACGTCGACCGGCTCAGCGGATCGACGGCGTGCTTCTGCCCCACCACCGAACGGGATCTCGGCGACGGTATCGGCCCGGCGCGCGTACTGGCCTCCGCCGGAGTTCGGCTGACCCTCGGCAGCGACTCCCACGCGATCATCGATCTCATCGAGGAGGCGCGGGCGCTGGAGCTGAACGAGCGGCTGGCGGCCCAGGCCCGCGGGCACTTCACGCAGGAGGAGCTGCTGCGGGCGGCCACTGTGGACGGACACCGGTCGCTCGGCTGGGACGACGCCGGTTCCCTGGCCGTCGGCGGCCGCGCCGACCTCGTGGCCATCTCGCTGGACAGCGTACGGACCGCGGGGATCGAGCGGTCGGGCGTCCTGATGGCCGCCAGCGCCGCCGACATCACTCACGTCGTGGTCGACGGCCGCGTTGTCGTCCAGGACGGCCGCCATGTGTCGGTGGACGTGGCTCGCGAGGTGAAGGAGGCCGTATGCGCTCTCTTCTGATCACGGGAATCGGTGAGCTGACCACCCATGCTGGCGAAGGCGTACTGCGGGATGCGGCTCTGGTCGTCACCGACCGCGTCGAATGGGCCGGCCCGGCCTCGGCCGCCCCGGCCGCGGATTCCGCTTGGGACGCGGAGGGATCGGCGGTCATTCCGGGGTTCGTCGACAGCCACGCCCACCTCGTCTTCGCGGGCGACCGCGCGGCCGAGTTCGCGGCGCGAATGGCCGGGCAGCCCTATACCGGCGGCGGGATCCGGACGACCATGGCCGCCACGCGAGCCGCCTCGGACGGCGTACTCCGGGCGAACCTGGCCCGCCTCGTCGGCGAGATGCGCCGCCAGGGCACGACGACGGTCGAAGTGAAGAGCGGCTACGGGCTGAACGTCGACGACGAGGCCCGATCGCTGCGGCTGGCTTGCGAAGTCACGTCCGAGACGACGTTCCTAGGCGCTCACGTCGTACCGCCCGACGCATCGCGCGAGTCCTATGTGGAGCTGGTGGCCGGCGCCATGCTCTCCGAGTGCGCACCGTACGCCAAGTGGATCGACGTCTTCTGCGAACGCGGCGCCTTCGACGTCGACGAGTCCCGCACGATCCTGAAGGCCGGGGCCGCCGCCGGGCTGCTGCCCCGGATCCACGCCAACCAGCTGACCCGGGGCGGCGGCGTTCAGCTGGCCGTCGAGATCGGCGCGGCCAGTGCCGACCACTGCACTCACCTCGCGGACTCCGATGTGGACACTCTCGCGTCGTCTTCCACGGTCGCAACGTTGCTGCCGGGAGCGGAGTTCAGTACGCGCTCGCCCTACCCGGACGCCCGGCGGCTGCTCGACGCCGGTGCCACGGTCGCTTTGGCCACCGACTGCAACCCCGGGTCCTCGTACACGTCGTCCATGGCTTTCTGCATCGCTTTGGGCGTACGCGAAATGAAAATGACGCCGGCCGAAGCGCTGCTGGCGGCGACCGTCGGAGGCGCGCGTGCCCTGCGCCGCGACGACGTGGGACACCTGGGCACCGGCGCGGCCGCGGACCTGATCGTCCTGGACGCGCCCAGCAGCCTGCACCTGGCTTACCGGCCGGGTGTGCCACTGGTGAAGAAGGTTCTGCACAAGGGAGTGTGGGTCTGATGACCGTCGTAGTCGAATCCACCGGGGTCACCGCCGCCGATGTTCTGGCCGTGGCCCGGGGAACGGCGCAGGTGACGCTGGCGCCGCGGGCGGTCTCCGCCATGGCCGACAGTCGTTCCATTGTGGACGCTATCGAACGCGACGGCCGGCCGGTCTACGGTGTCTCCACCGGATTCGGTGCGCTCGCCAGCACCTTCATCGCCCCCGAACGCCGGGCGGAGCTGCAGCACGCCCTGATCCGGTCGCACGCCGCCGGTGTCGGTGCGCCGATGCCACGCGAGGTCGTACGCGCGATGATGCTGCTGCGCGTGCGCTCGCTGGCGCTGGGATGCTCCGGCGTACGGCCGCTCGTGCCGCAGGCCCTGGTGGATCTGCTGAACCACGACATCACACCGTGGGTACCCGAGCACGGCTCGCTCGGCGCCTCCGGTGACCTGGCTCCGCTGGCCCACTGCGCGCTGGTGCTCCTCGGCGAGGGCTGGGTACTCGGCAAGGACGGCACCCGCATCCACGGCGCCGAGGCGCTGGCCGCGGCCGGCCTGGCCCCGATCGAGCTGTCGTCCAAAGAGGGCCTGGCCCTCATCAACGGTACCGACGGCATGCTCGGCATGCTCCTGATGGCCTGCGAAGACCTCGGGCACCTGCTGACGATGGCGGATGTGACGGCGGCCCTGGCGATCGAGGCGATGCTCGGCACCGACCGCCCGTTCCACCCCTCGATCCACGACATCCGCCCGCATCCGGGCCAGGGCGTCAGCGCCGCCAACATCTACAAGCTGCTCCAGGACTCGGAAATCATGGACTCGCACCGCGATGACATGGAGCACGCCGTGCAGGACGCGTACTCCATGCGGTGCGCGCCTCAGGTCGCCGGGGCTGCCCGCGACACGCTGGATTTTGCGCGTACGGTGGCCGGCCGCGAGCTGATCAGCGTCGCCGACAACCCCGTCGTCCTGCCCGACGGACGGGTCGAGTCGACCGGCAACTTCCACGGCGCGCCCCTCGGCTTCGCCGCCGACTTCCTGGCCATCGCCGCCGCCGAGGTCGGCTCGATCTCCGAGCGCCGCGTCGACCGGCTGCTCGACGTCTGCCGCTCGCGCGATCTGCCGGCGTTCCTCACCCCCGACCCAGGTGTCAACTCGGGTCTCATGATCGCTCAGTACACGGCGGCCGGGATCGTGGCCGACAACCGGCGCCTGGCCGCACCGGCCTCGGTGGATTCGGTGCCGACCAGCGGCATGCAGGAAGACCACGTGTCGATGGGCTGGGCCGCCACGAAGAAGCTGCGCGTCGTGCTCGACAACCTCGCCAGCATCCTCGCCGTCGAGCTGCTCGCCGCGGTACGCGGACTCCAGCTGCGTACGCCGTTGACGCCGTCGCCGGCCGGGCGGCTCGCCCTCGACGCGGTCGGTGCTTTCGCCGGTGCTCCCGGGCCCGACATCTTCCTCGCCCCGGTGCTGGAGCAGGCCCGTTCCCTCGTTTCCGGCCGGGACCTGCGATCGGGGATCGAAACAGCGGTCGGCCCTCTCGACTAGGTGCTACCGATTGTGCTACCGTGTACGCCATGCTTGCTACTTTGGAACGCCCTTCGACCATTGGCGTACGCGAACTGCGTCAGAATGCCAGCCGCTACCTGGAACGGGTTGAGGCCGGAGAAGCAGTGCACGTGACGCGTAACGGCAAGGTCGTCGCCAGGCTGGTGCCGGTCGAGCGGGCCGACGACGACCCGCTCGCCGAACTGATCGCCACCGGCGCCCTCCGCCTGCCCGAGGAACCTGGCGACATTCTTGACGTCATCCCGGCCGTCGGCGACAACCCGGCCGTCGTCTCCGACGTGCTCGCCGCCCAGCGGGCCGAGGAACGCTGGTGATCTACCTCGACTCGTCGGCGCTGGTGAAGCTGGCGGTCGTCGAGGCCGGAACGGTCGCGCTCACACGGTGGCTCGCCGAGCACGAAGACCAAGCCCGCGCGACCAGCGAGATCGCCCGGGTCGAAGTGACCCGGGCGGTCATGCGGGCGATGCCGACCGCGCTGTTGCAGGCCCACCATGTAGTCGCCCGCACCCACAAGGTCGCGGTGACGGAGCAGGTTCTTACTACGGCTTCTTCTCTTCAGCCGCAGTCGCTGCGATCGCTCGACGCGATCCATCTCGCGTCCGCGTTGGCGCTCGGTGGCCGGTTGACCGCATTCGTCTGCTACGACGACCGGCTGAGCGCCGCTGCGCGTGCACTTCAGCTGCCCGCGATCGCGCCTTGACGTCTTCGAGGGCCGCGCCTTGATCACAGGTGGCCTTGCGGTCGGCGTACCCGAAAGGCGTCTACAGCACCTTGGCGATGACCGCGGCGAGCGCTCGGAACGCCTGCCCGCGGTGGCTGATGGCGTCCTTCTCCTCTGGGGTCAGCTCCGCATTGGAGCGAGTCTGGCCTTCGGCCAGAAAGATGGGGTCGTAGCCGAACCCGCCGTCACCGCGGGGCGCCCGCAGAAGGCGGCCCCGCATCGTGCCGCTCACCAGATGCTCCCGGCTGTCGGAGGCGGTGTCGCCGGGCAGAACGAGGGCGGCCGCGCAGACGAAGGCGGCGCCGAGCTTGGCGTCGGGCACGTCGGCGACCTGGTCGAGAACGAGGTCGAGGTTGGCCCGGTCCTTGCCCTGCGGCACGGCGTAACCGAAGCGGCCCGACCAGCGGGCACTGAGGACACCGGGCATCCCGCTCAACGCGTCCACGGACAGGCCCGAGTCGTCGGCGACGGTCGGCAGGCCGGTGTACTTCACGCCCTCGCGCGCTTTCAGCAGGGCGTTCTCGGCGAAGGTCAGGCCGATCTCGGGCGCCTCCGGATACGCCGGGACGTCGTCGAGGCCGACGAGGTCAACGTCGATGAGGGACGGCGAGGCGGCCAGGATCCGGCGCAGCTCCGCGAGCTTCTTCTGGTTACGGGTCGCCAGCAGGAGTCTCATCGGCGTACGTCACCGCCGAACTTGGCCAGCAGGCTCGACGGGTCCAGCGACGGCAGGCCGAGGATCTTGCGCTGGATCTCGGCCAGCTGGGCGCAGCCGGCCACGCCGAGATCCAGGAGCGTGTTGAGCTGCTTGCGGTCGAAGACGCCGTCCTCGCCGGTGCCCTGCACCTCGACGAAGTCGCCGGTGCCGGTGCAGACGATGTTCATGTCGACCTCGGCCGTCACGTCCTCGTCGTAACACAGGTCGAGGCGGGCCTCGCCCTTGATGATGCCGACGCTGACCGCGGCCACCGAGCGGTGCAATGTGGACTCCACGGTCTGCTTCTTGGCCAGCATGTTGCGGGCGCCCAGCCACGACACCGCGTCGTGGAGCGCGACGTAGGCGCCGGTGATCGCTGCGGTGCGCGTACCGCCGTCGGCTTGGAGCACGTCGCAGTCGATGACGATGGAATTCTCGCCAAGCGCCTTCAGCTCGATGCAGGCCCGCAGGCTGCGCCCGATGAGGCGGGAGATCTCATGGGTCCGGCCGCCGATCTTGCCCTTGACGCTCTCGCGATCCGATCGCGTCGTCGTCGCCCGGGGCAGCATGGCGTACTCGCTGGTCACCCAGCCCAGGCCGGTTCCTTTACGCCAGCGCGGTACGCCCTCGGTGACGCTGGCGGTGCACAGCACCCGGGTATTGCCGAACTCGACGAGCACCGATCCCTCCGGATGCATGCTCCACGAGCGGGTCAATGTCACCGTGCGGAGCTCGTCCGCTTTGCGGCCATCGGGTCGGGTCATCCGCCCAGACTACAAATCCCGGCTTGCGGGATGCTCGCGCGGGGCGGTCAGACGTCGTAGCGGGCGCCCGGCCGGGCGATCTCCACCGGACCCTGGAACGTGGCGACCGCGCTTTCCAGCGTCTCCGCCTCGCTGCCCCACGCCGTCACCAGGTGGGTGAGCAGGAGCCGGCGTACGCCCGCCTTCGTGGCGATCTCGCCGGCCTCGCGTCCGGTCAGGTGCAGACCGGGCGGATTGTCGACCCCGTCGAGGTAGCTCGCTTCACAGAGAAACAGGTCGGCGCCTTGAGCCAAGCGCAGGACGGCTTCGCAGGGCGCGGTGTCGCCCGAGTACGTCAAGATGCGACCGTCGTACTCCAGGCGTACGCCATAGGTTTCCACGGGGTGGTTCACCCGGTCGACCGTGACCGTGAACGGGCCGATGGGGAAGCTGCCCGGCTGCAGGCCGTAGAAGACGTACACGTCGTCGAGCGGACCCTCGTCGGAGCTGTACGCGGAGCTCAGCCGCTCGGGGGCGCCGGCCGGCGCGTATACCGGGAGTGGCGGGTAGGGGCCGTCCGGTGCGTAGCGGCGGACGACGACGTAGGTGCATGCGTCCATCATGTGATCGCAGTGAAGGTGGCTGAGGATGATGGCGTCGACCGCCGTGAGCCCGGCATAGCGCTGGAGCGCCGAGAGTGAGCCGGAGCCGAAATCCAGCAGCAGCCGGAACCCGTCCGCCTCGATCAGGTACGCCGAGCACGCCGACTCGGGCCCGGGAAAGCTGCCGGCGCAGCCCAACACCGTCAATCTCATCGCGCCGCTCCCACCTGGCTGGCCGCTGGAAAATCGCCCAGGAAGCGCCGGGCGAGGCGCTGGAAGGGTTCGGAGTCGCCGGTGACCCGCAGCTCGTGTTCGGGCGGCGACGCCTCGTCCGGGCGAAGCATGTCCTGCTCCACCAATACCCGGTAGACGTCCTTCGCAGTCTCCTCAGCGCTGGAGACGAGGGTCACCCGGTCTCCCATGACGAGGCTCAGCACCCCCGATAGGAGGGGGTAGTGCGTGCAGCCGAGGACGAGGGTGTCGACATCGGCCTGCTGTAACGGTTCGAGGTAGCCGCTGGCCAGCCCGAGCAGGGCCCGGCCGGAGGTGATCCCGCGCTCGACGAAGTCGACGAACTGCGGGCAGGCGGCACTGGTAACGGTGACATGCGGGGCGGCGGCGAAGGCGTCGTCATAGACCCGGCTCGCCACGGTGGCGCGGGTGCCGATGATGCCGACGCGGCCGTTGCGAGTCGCTGCGACCGCCCGGCGTACGGCCGGACGGATCACCTCCACCACTGGGATGTCGTAGCGTTCGCGGACGTCGGCCAGGCACGCGGTGCTCGCCGAGTTACAGGCGATCACCAGCAGCTTGACGTCCTGCGCGGCCAGCTCGTCGAGGCAGGCCAGCGCGTAGCGGCGGATGTCGGCCAGGGGCTTCGGACCGTACGGCAGATGCGCGGTGTCGCCCAGGTATAGCAGGCGCTCATGCGGTAGTTGATCCAGTATGGCCCGGGCTACCGTCAGACCGCCGACTCCCGAGTCGAAGATCCCGATCGGTGCGTCCGTCACGGCTCGGAGCCTACGCCGAGCAGGCTCGCTATTCCGAAGGTCTGCCGGAACATGTCGCCAAAGCGACAACCTGACCAGGGCCGATCGGAAGGTCCCGCGTTACGCATCACATCCGACCGTAGTTGGTCCCAACATGGACACGGGTACCGACACCTTTCCTGCCGCCACTACCACGGAGGCTCCGGCCGCGCCGGACGCCGCTACCGGGGCCGCGGACGCTGTGTCGGACACCGCGACGGCGCCGGAAACCGCTGCCGCGCCGGACACCGCGGTCGAAGTTGCACCGGCACCGCGGGCGACCACGGTCGGTGCCCTGACGGTCGAGCCGGCCGGCGCGGGCCGGCTGGAGGGCACCCGTAATCCCATGCGCGCCTTGCGGCTGCCGGAGGACGGCGACCCCGCGCCGCACCTGGGCCGCATGGCCGCCCTGAGCGCGTGGGCGGCCGCCGTGGCGCTGCTCGGCATGGTCGTCGCCGCGCGTACGTTCATCGCCGTCATGTTCGGTCCCGGACCGGATTGGCTCGTGCCCACGGTCATCTCGATCGGCATCGGCGGGACCGTCTGCGCCGGTCTCGCCTTCGCCACCGTGCATCACAAGTGGCTGCCGTGGGAGCTGCTCGGGCTGGCCAGCCTCCTGCTCGGCGTCAACCTCATACTGGTGATCACCCAGCTCTGACCGCTGGGACAAGGGGGTGTGGGGTCAGGCCCAGAGCTGGCCTTCCAGCGCCTCCTCGGCGTCGGCGAGCGTACCGCCGTAGGCGCCGGTCGACAGGTACTTCCAGCCGCCGTCGGCGACCAGGAAGGCCACGTCCGCCTTCCGGCCGTTCTTGACCGCGTCGTGCGCCATCGCCAGGGCCGCGTGGAACACCGCGCCCGTGGAGAAGCCCACGAACAGGCCCTCGACCTCCACCAGCTGGCGCGTACGCAGGACCGCGTCGCGCGTACCGACGGAGAAGCGCCGGGTCAGGACGCTGGCGTCGTACAGCTCCGGCACGTAGCCCTCGTCGATGTTGCGCAGGCCGTAGACCAGTTCGCCATAGCGCGGCTCGGCCGCGATGATCTGGATGTCGGGGTTCTTCTCGCGCAGGAACCGCCCGGTTCCCATGAGCGTGCCGGTGGTGCCGAGCCCGCCGATGAAGTGCGTGATCGTCGGCAGGTCGCGCAGCAGCTCCGGTCCGGTCGTCTCGTAGTGCGCGCGGGCGTTCGCCTCGTTGCCGTACTGGTAGAGCATGACCCAGTCGGGGTGCTCGGCGGCGATCTGCTTCGCGGTCGCCACCGCCTGGTTCGAACCGCCCGCGGCCGGCGAGAAGATGATCTCGGCGCCGTACATGCGGAGCAGCTGAATCCGTTCGGACGACACGTTCTCCGGCATGACGCAGACCAGCCGGTAGCCGCGCAGCTTCGCGACCATGGCCAGGGCGATGCCGGTGTTGCCACTGGTCGGTTCCAGGATCGTCGCGCCGGGGCGCAGCGAACCGTCGGCCTCGGCGGCCCGCACCATGTACAGCGCGGCCCGGTCCTTCACGCTGCCGGTCGGGTTGCGGTCTTCCAGCTTCGCCCAGAGGCGTACCTCGGGGCTCGGCGACAGGCGCGGCAGGCCGACGAGAGGCGTGTTGCCGCAGGCGTCCAGGAGCGATTCGTAACGCATCGAGCCTCCTCGGCCGAGCTTGCCGGGTCTGCCTTCGGCGCGGTGCGAAGCCAACGTCCGCGATCGGGCTTGCGGCGCCCGGGTAGGGAAAATGCCGCTCCCGCAACGGATGCGGGAGCGGCGGATGCCTAGCGGCCCAGGAACGCGGCGGCGGCGAGCAATCCGAGCGCGCCACCGGCGACGGCCGGCAGGATGGTCACGGTGTCGCCGTCGTTGAGCTTGGCGTCGAGGGAGCCGATGAAGCGCACGTCCTCGTCGTTGACGTAGACGTTCACGAACCGGTGCAGCGCGCCCTCCTCGGTGACCAGGCGGCCACGCAGGCCGCTGTGCCGCGAGTCGAGGTCGGCGAGCAGATCGGCGAGGGTGTCGCCGGCGCCCTGGACGGCCTTGGCGCCGCCGGTGTAGGTACGCAGAATGGTCGGGATCCGAACTTCGATGGCCATGATGAGACTCCAGTTGTCAGTCGAGAAGGCTGGTGACGGGCGGGACAGGACGAGGTCAGCGGATCAGCCGCGACACTCGTAATCCACTGCCGTCGGAGTCTGGCCGAACATGTAGGACTGCACGGCGTGGTCGTCGACCACGCCCGAGAGCTTCACCGGCTCCTCCGTCACCACGCCGTCCAGGATAGTGAACGAGCGGACCTCGGTCACCTCCGGCTCACGGGTCGAGACGAGGAGGTAGTGAGCGCCGGGCTCGGCCGCGAGCGAGATGTCGGTACGCGACGGATAAGCGGGCGTGGCCGTGTGGGAGTGGTAGATGACCACCGGCTCCTCGTCGCGCTCGTCCATCTCCTTCCAGACCCGCAGCTGCTCCATCGAATCAAATTGATAGAAGGTGTCCGAGTGCGCGGAGTTCTCCATCGGGATGTGCCGCACCGGCTCACCGCTGCCGGCGGGCCCGACGACCAGGCCGCAGGCCTCGTGCGGATGGTCCCGCCGGGCGTGCGCGATGATCGCGTCGAGGATCGCCTGAGAGATGGTCAGCACCCGGAAAGCCTATCCGGGCGCGAGCCCGATCGGGATGGTGAGCTACCTCATGATCGCGTCGAGTAGTGATTCCTGTAGATACCCGAGGTATGCGTAGACCGACAGCTGGAAGGCCCGAGCCGACGTGACGTCGCGGGTGATCTCCTCGTCGATCTCGGTGTCCAGGTCGGTCTGGTCGGTGATGCCCAGGCGTACGCCCATCGCCAGGCGTACGTCGTTGATCGCTCGCAGCCAGGCCTCGGCCGCTTCGGGGTCGAGGCGTACCTCGGTGCCCCGGGGATCGATGTCGTTCTCGGCCGGCAGCGCGGCCAACACTGCACCGGCCTGATCGATCTTGGCGGTCTTGAGGTCGCCCTCGGTGAAGCGGCGGAACTCGGCCGTTTCGGTGGCGTCCTCGGGGTAGACGGCCGGAAACAGCCGCACCACCACCGGGTCGTCATGGTCGAAGCCCTCCGTCAGCAGGCCCACGACCTCCGACGCCACCCGGCGCAGGACGCGAACCTCATCGAGCGAGAGTGTGGCGACGCACTCCACGCCCTCCCGGCGGAACAGGCTCACTGCTTGTCTACCGTCGCCCAGAGTCCGTAATTGTGCAGGCGGGCGGCGTCGTACTCCATCCGCTCGCGTGCGCCGTGAGAGACGATCGCTCGGCCCTTGGTGTGCACGTCCATCATCAGCATCTCGGCCGTCTCGCGGCTGAAGCCGAAGAGCTTCTGAAAGACAAATACGACATATGTCATCAGGTTGACAGGATCGTCGTGCACCACGGTGACCCACGGCCGGGCTGCTTCCGGCTCATCTGCAGTCTCCGGCCGTTCCACCGGCAGGATCTGGGGTGTGGTCATGACCCCCATCCTGCCACGCGATCCGCCATTGTCACCGCCCCTCGAGCGGTCGTCTCGTGATTCCGCGGGTACGCTCCGCGATGATCACGCCCGGCCGGTGCCGGTCAGGCCGGTCGCGTGGATCTGATCTCTTCGAGCCAGCGGGAGAGAACGTCGCCACCGTAGGCTGAGACCGTGCGTGGATCGCCTGCTCTCCTAACCGACCAGTACGAGCTGACCATGATCAGTGCCGCCCTGCGCGACGGCACTGCCGACCGGCCGTGCGTCTTCGAGGCGTTCGGCCGCCGCCTGCCCAACGGCCGCCGCTACGGTGTCGTGGGCGGCACCGGGCGGCTCCTGGAGCTGATCGGACGGTTCCGCTTCGAGCCCGAAGAAATCACCTTTCTGCGTGAGCGTGGCATCGACGAGCGCACCGCCGGCTGGCTCGCCGACTACCGCTTCACCGGCGACATCGAGGGCTACGCCGAGGGCGAGCTGTTCTTCCCGGGCTCGCCGATCCTGACCGTCAGCGGCACCTTCGCCGAGTGCGTGATCCTGGAGACGCTCATTCTCAGTGTGCTCAACCACGATTGCGCCATCGCCGCGGCGGCCGCCCGGATGGTGACCGCCGCTCGGGGCCGTCCCATCATCGAGATGGGCTCACGGCGTACCCATGAAGAGGCGGGCGTGGCGGCGGCGCGGGCGGCCTATCTCGCGGGCTTCGCGTCGACCTCGAACCTGGCCGCGGGCCTGCGCTACGGCGTGCCCACGGCGGGCACGGCGGCGCACGCCTTCACGCTCCTGCACGACGACGAGCCGGCGGCATTCGCCTCGCAGGTCGCCGCCCTGGGGACCGATACGACCCTGCTGGTCGACACGTACGACATCGCTCAGGGCATCCGCAACGCCGTCGCCGCGGCGGGGCCGTCGCTGCGCGCGATCCGGATCGACTCCGGCGACCTGTCGGTGCTCGCGGCGCAGTCGCGGGACCAGCTCGACGAGCTGGGCGCCACCGACGTCAAGATCATCGTGAGTGGCGACCTCGACGAGTACGCCATCGCCGCGCTAGCCGCCGAGCCGGTCGACGCTTACGGCGCCGGGACGGCCGTCGTGGTCGGATCGGGGGCGCCGACCGCCGGCCTCGTCTACAAGCTCGTCGAGGTCGAGGGCCGCGCCGTGGTCAAGCGCTCGGAGAACAAGGCGACCGTGGGCGGGCGCAAGTATGCGGTACGCCGCCACAAGCCGACCGGTACGGCCACCGAAGAGGTCGTGAGCCCGAAGGCACAGCCGCAGTCGCAGCCCAATGACCGCAACCTGCAGCGGGCGTTCATCCGCGGCGGCAAGCTCGTCGACGATCTGCCCACATTGGACGAATCCCGCGAGCACCTGCGGCGCAACCTGGTCTCGATACCGTGGGAAGGGCTGAAGCTGTCGGCCGGGGATCCGGCCATCCCGACTACTGCAGCGTGACGCCGCTGTCCCGCAGCTCCTCCAGGGCCAGGCGGCGCGTCTGGTCGGCGACCGCGGCCGTGAGGCCGGTGATGACGGAGGTCGCGAAACCTTCCCGAGCCGCGTCTAGCGCCGTGGCCTTGACGCAATAGTCGGTCGCGATGCCGACGACGTCCACCTCGGTCACGTCGCGCTCGCGCAGCCACTGCGCCAGGCCGGTGCCGTCGCTGACCCCCTCGAATCCCGAGTAGGCCGCGGCATGGTCGCCCTTGTGGAACACCGCTTCGATCCGGTCGGTGGCGAGGTCGGGGTGGAAGTCGGAGCCGGCCGTTCCGGCCACGCAGTGGACCGGCCACTCCTGGAAGTGGTGGCCCGGGTCGATGTGGAAGTCCTTGGTCGCCACGACGTGATCCCACGGCCCGGTCTCGCTCAGCTTCGCGGTCACGTCGCGAGCCACCGCGGCGCCACCGGTCACGGCCAGCGAGCCGCCCTCGCAGAAGTCGTTCTGAACGTCGACGATGATCAGCGCTCGGCTCATGGCTCGAATGCTAGCCCGCCCCGCTGGCCGTGGCGGCGGCCCACAGCGGCCGCGGGTCAGTCGCGCCGGATCGGGCGGGTCAGGCACGTCGGCCCGCCGTCGCCCTTGGCGATCTCGCTCGCTTCGATCTCGTGCACCTCAACACCCTTGTCCCGCATGGCTTTCACGACATTCGGGTGGCCGGCGAAGATCACGGCGACGCCGGGCTCGACGGCCAGGATGTTGCCGCCGAGGGTGGCGTACTCCACGGGGTCGACCTCGATGAGCGCGATACCGCGGTCGGCCAGCATCTGCATCAGCGGCACGGGCAGGATCCGCGGGTACACGACGGCCAGGTCGTCGGTGATGGGCGAGATTCCCGACATCAGGTGCAGCACGTGGGCGGGGCCGAGATCGTGCGGCAGGTCGAAGCTGAACAGCTGCTGGCCTTCCGCTTCGAGCAGGCGCCGCATCTGGTCGTGCGCGGCCTGGTTCGTCCGGTACCCACGGCCGGCGACGACCACGTCGCGGGCGATCCAGCACAGGTCGCCGCCGTCCATCACGGCCGTACCCTTCAGCGACGCGATCGTCGGCACCCGGCGTTCGCCCAGGGCTCGGGCGAGAGAGGCCCCTTCGAGGCGGCGCGCCGACTTGGCCGAGCGGAACTCGACGAGGCCGGAGCCGATCACGAAGCCGGGGTCGTAGCAGAAGACCGAGTCGACCTGACCCTCGTCGGCCGGCAGCACCTCGACCGCGACACCGAGATCGGTGAGCAGCTGGGCGAACGCGTCGTGCTGGCGTACCAGCGCGTCGGTGTCGGGCCGGCGCCACCCGGCGCCGAGGAAGTCGCCGGTGACGGCGGGCCGCCGCAGAGCGGCCCGGCGCAGGCGGGAGACCGAGGAGCGGACGCCGTACGAGGTCATGCCGGAGATGCTAATCACCTTGCGGGAATGTCACACCCCCGGAGGATGATAGGTGCCCTATGAGCCTTGCACCTTACCGCCAAGTCCTCGCCCTGCCCGGCGTACGCGCACTGCTACTGCTCGGGCTGGTGGCGCGCATCCCGATGACGGCCATCGGCATCACGTTCACCCTCCATACTGTGAACGCGCTGGGCCGCGGCTACGCGCAGGCGGGCCTGGTCACCACGGTCTACACCGTCGCCGCGGCGGTGTCTTCGCCGCTGCTGGGGCGCGCCCTCGACCGCGGTGGGGCACGACCGGTGCTCGCGGTGACGGGCACGGCGCAGATCCTGGTCTGGTCGATCGCGCCGTCCATGGGCTACTACGGGCTGCTGGCGGTCGCCGCGGTCGCCGGCCTCTTCGCCATCCCGATCTTCGGGCTGATCCGCCAGTCGGTCGCCGCCATGGTCCCCGACGACCAGCGGCGCCCGGCGTTCGCCCTCGACTCGATGGGCACCGAGCTGTCGTTCATGGTCGGTCCGGCCATGGCGGTCGTCGCCGCCACCACGATCGCCTCCAGCCTGACGATGTATCTGCTCGGCGGGGCGATCGTGCTGGCGGCGATCGGCACGTTCATCCTCAACCCGCGGATCCGGGCCGAGCACGAGGAGGGTGGGCAGGCGCCGCCGCGGCGTACGTGGCTGCGCGGGCCGGTGCTGGCCATCATGGTGACCGCCGTGGCGATGACGTTCATCCTCAGCGGCACCGACATGGCGATCGTCAGCACGCTGCGCGAAGCCGGCGCGACGAGCTGGACCGGCCTGGTCATCGCCCTGTGGTGCGTCTACTCGCTGATCGGCGGCCTGATCTACGGCGCCTTCCACCGGCACATCTCGTCGCTGATCATCGTCGCGGTGATGGGCCTGTTCACAGTCCCGGCCGGTCTCGCGCCGAACTGGCTGGTGCTGCTGCTGGTTCTGATCCCGAGCGGCATGCTCTGCGCACCCGGCATCACGTCCGGCAACGAGACGCTCGCGCGCCACGTCCCGCCGTCCGCCCGCGGCGAGGCCATGGGCCTGCTCGGCTCCGCGATGACCGTCGGGGTCAGTCTCGGCGCTCCGGTGGCCGGGCTCGTCGTCGACCTGGCCAGCCCGCGGTGGGCGTTCGTCGCCATCGGCGCCGTCGGGGCCCTGGCCGTGCTCCTCGCACTGCCCGCGTACCGAAGCTCTGCCCCTCACGGGTACGCCCATCAGCGCAGTCTGGATCCAGAACTGGTCGCTCAGTAAACGAAGCGCCCGCCGGTTATCCACCGGCGGGCGCTTTCGTTGGCGCTGACTAATCCCTCTGCGGTTCGAGCACGTTCGGCGTGGTGTGCCGGCTGTCCACAGCCAGCTGCGGGTACCGGGCGTCGAACGCCGGGCGCTCGGACCGGATGCGCGGCATCGAGTCGAAGTTGCGCAGCGGCGGCGGGCACGAAGTCGCCCACTCCAGCGAGTTGCCGTAGCCCCAGGGGTCGTTGACGGTCACCTGCTCACCGACGCGGTACGACTTCCACACGTTGTAGAGGAACGGCAGCGTGGAGAAGCCGAGGATGAACGCGCCCACGGTCGAGATCGTGTTCAGCGTCGTGAAGCCGTCCGACGGCAGGTAGTCGGCGTACCGGCGGGGCATGCCCTCGGCGCCGAGCCAGTGCTGCACCAGGAAGGTGCCGTTGAAGCCGATGATGGTCAGCCAGAAGTGCAGCTGGCCGAGGCGGTCGTCGAGCATGCGGCCGAACATCTTCGGGAACCAGAAGTAGATGCCGGCGTAGACGGCGAACACGATGGTGCCGAAGAGCACGTAGTGGAAGTGGGCCACCACGAAGTACGAGTCGGACACCTGGAAGTCCACGGGCGGGCTGGCCAGCAGTACGCCCGACAGGCCGCCGAACAGGAAGGTCACCAGGAAGCCGAGCGCGAACAGCATCGGCGTCTCGAAGGTGAGCGTGCCGCGCCACATGGACCCGATCCAGTTGAAGAACTTCATGCCCGTCGGTACGGCGATCATGAAGCTGAGGAACGAGAAGAACGGCAACAGCACCTGGCCGGTGGCGAACATGTGGTGCGCCCACACGCTCATCGACAGGCCGGCGATCGCCAGCATCGCCGCGATCATGCCCTTGTAGCCGAAGATCGGCTTGCGGCTGAAGACCGGGATGACCTCGCTGATGATGCCGAAGAACGGCAGCGCCACGATGTAGACCTCGGGGTGGCCGAAGAACCAGAACAGGTGCTGCCACAGCAGCGGGCCGTTGGTCGCCGGGTCGAACACGTGCGCGCCGAGCCGGCGATCGGCCTCCAGCGCGAACAGCGCGGCGGCCAGCAGCGGGAAGACCATCAGCACGAGCAGCGACGTGATCAGGATCGACCAGCTGAAGACCGACATCCGGAACATCGTCATGCCCGGCGCCCGCAGCGTCAGGATCGTGGTGACCATGTTCACAGCGCCGAGGATCGTGCCCAGACCGGAGATGGCCAGACCGATGATCCACATGTCGCCGCCCGGTCCGGGGGAGTTGACCGCGTCGTTCAGCGGCGCGTACGCGAACCAGCCGAAGGCCGCCGCGCCGCTGGGGGTGATGAAGCCCGCCACGGCCAGAGTCCCGCCGAACAGATACAGCCAGTACGCGAACGCGTTGAGCCGCGGGAAGCTCACGTCGGGCGCACCGATCTGCAACGGCACGATGAAGTTGGCGAAAGCGAACACGATCGGCGTCGCGAAGAACAGCAGCATGATCGTGCCGTGCATGGTGAACAGCTGGTTGAACTGGTCCGTCGACAGGAACTGCAGCCCCGGCCGGGCCAGCTCGGCCCGCATGAGCAGCGCCATGAGGCCGCCGGCCATGAAGAACGCGAAGGCCGTGAACAGATACATCAGGCCGATCTGCTTGGCGTCGGTCGTGCGGATGATGCGCCCGAGCGCCGAACCCTTCGCAGGCATGTTGACCGGCCAAGGCCTAGTCGCGATCGGCTCTGGTGCGACGGTTGTCACTTACGGCCTCCTGTGCTGTTCACCAGCTGAAGTTGTCCGGTGCCCAGGCGGCCATCCGTCGGGAAGGGAAGATCAGCCGGGCGTGCCACGGACGCAGAATAGTTCACCATGCGTCACCAGGGCGCATGGGGTACCTGGACGCGCCGTATCCCGCCCCTGCACCGATCCCGTGAACGTGGCTCATGTCCGCCACGCACCAACATCAGTGCAGCTCAAGGGTCCTAGCGAGCGACGGAGGTGTTGAAGGTTCCCAATTCGAAGGCGATGCCGAAGCGGATGGCCCCCGACGCCAGGGCGCCGATGAACAGCAGCACCAGTCCCCAGGCGATGAGCCGGTCGGCGTCGGGCGTCGACCGCACCGCTCCGAAGATGCGGCGCAGCAGGCCGCGGTCGGTCTCCGCGGTAGCGACCGTCGTGTCTTCGCCGTAGGCGCTGCCGGCCCGCAGCTGCCGCTGCGCGTTCAAGAAGATCAAGGCCGCGCCGGCGAGCACGAGCACCGAGCCGAGCAGGGCCATGCTGAAGCCGATCCAGTCCGCCATCTTCACAGTGGACTCTCCTCCCCAACGAGAAATCGTCGTCGGTCGACAACCGGATCAGGCTAGAGGCCAACCGCCCTTCTGCACAGCCCCTCGCAAACTCCGACCGCTTACGCGCCCAGAGCGCTCACCGCGTTGATCATGAAGTTCGGGGGGTCGGCACGCCGTGAAACGCCACCCTAAGTTCATGATCAACCGCGAAGGGGCGGGCGGGGCTAGAGGGCGAAGCCGGCCGGGAAGGGGTCGGTGGGGTCGAGGAGGTAGGACGCCATACCGGTGATCCAGGCCCGCCCGGTGATCGTGGGTACGACCGCGGCGAACGGGCCGACCGCGGTCTCCTCGATGAGCCGCCCGGTGAAGCGCGTACCGAGGACGGACTCGTGCACGTAGTCCTGCCCGATCGCCAGGTCGCCGCGGGCGTGCAGGGCGGCCATGCGAGCCGAGGTGCCGGTGCCACACGGCGACCGGTCGACCCAGCCGGGGTGGATGAGGGTCACCGCACGGCCGTCGGCTCCGTCGTGCCCGTCCTCGTACGCCACCACGTGACGGCAGTCGTCGATGGCGGGGTCGAGGGGGTGCGCCGGCGGCGCCTGTTCCATGACGGCGTCCATGATCTTCAGGCCCTTCTCCAGCATCGGCGGCACGTTGCCGGGCAAGACCGGCATTCCGAGCGCAGAAGCGGGCATCAGCACGTAGAAGTTGCCGCCGAAGGCGATGTCCACCGTGAGGTCGCCGACGCCGGGGACGCTCAACGCCACGTCGCGGGCGTACAGGAAGGAGGGCACGTTGCGGATCGTCACGCCGACCGCCGCTCCGTCGCGTACGTGCACCGAGGCGACGACCAGCCCGGCCGGGGTGTCGAGGCGGATGGTGGTCACCGGCTCGGTCACCTCGACCATGCCGGTCTCGACCAGGACGGTCGCCACGCCGATGGTGCCGTGGCCGCACATCGGCAGCCATCCGGATACCTCTATATAGATGACTCCCCAGTCCGCGTCGGGCCGGGTCGGCGGCTGGAGGATGGCGCCGGACATGGCGGAGTGGCCCCGCGGCTCCTGCACGAAGAACCGGCGCAGGTCGTCGCGCTCCTTGATGCCGAACAGCCGGCGTTCGGCCATCGTTTCGCCGGGGAACACGCCGACGCCGCCGGTGATGACCCGGGTGGGCATGCCTTCGGTGTGCGAGTCCACCGCTTGGTACATCCGCCGGCTACGCATCGGAATCTCCCGTCGACAGAGCCTGCTTCATGTCCGCTACCACCTGCGCGTGAACCTCGGGCGGCAGGGGAAGGCGGGGCGGGCGGCACGGGCCGCCATAACGGCCGGCGAGGTCCATGCCGAGCTTGATCGCCTGCACGAAGACCGGCCGCGAGTCCCACCGGTACGCCGCATGCACCCGCCGGTACAGCGGCAGGGCCTCCGGCAGCCGGCCGGCGCGGCACAGCTCGAACAGCTCGACCGACTGGGCCGGCAGAGCGTTGGGGAAACCGGCGATCCAGCCGGGTGCGCCCTGGGTCACCAGTTCCAGCAGGACATCATCCGCACCGCACAGCACGTCGAGCCCGGGTGCCAGCTCGTAGATCTGGTGCAGGCGGCGTACGTCGCCGGAGAACTCCTTCACGGCGACGATCAGGTCCCGCTCGAACAGGGACGCCAGCAGGGCGGGGGTCAGGTCCACCTTGGTGTCGAACGGGTTGTTGTAGGCGACCACCGGCAACCCGGCCGACGCGACCGCCTCGTAGTGCGCCAGGACCTCGGCCGGTGAAGCGGCGTACGCGTTGGGCGGCAACGACATCACCGCCTGGGCACCGGCCGACGCGGCCACCTCGGCCCACATGCGCGACTGATGGCCGCCGTACGCACCGACGCCGGGGATGACCGAGACGCCTTCGGGAGCCGCCTCGACGACGGCTCGCACGACCGCGGAGCGCTCGGCGTCGGTGAGCGTCTGGTACTCACCCAGCGAACCGTTCGGGACGATGCCGTGGCAGCCGTTCTCGGCCAGCCAGGCGACGTGTTCCTGCAGCCGGTCGAAGTCGATCTCCAGGTCGTCGGTGAACGGCGTGGCGATGGCGACCAGCACTCCGTGCCAGGGCTTCATGACTCCTCCGGTGGTAGGTCGGCGCGAAGGAAAGCGGTCAGCGGGACCGGTACGGCGACCGGCCGGTGCGAATATGCGTCGGGCGGGCAGCCCAGCAGCGCGGCCGCCGAGGCGCCGCACAGGCGACCCTGGCACGGGCCCATGCCCACCCGGGTCAGCAGCTTGAGGGAGCGTGGATCGTCGGCGCCGAGCGCCATCGCGGCTCGGGCGGTGCCGAACGTCACATCCTCGCATCGACATAGGACGGTTTCGTCCGCAAAGGACACTGGTGGGGTGTGGACCGCGTGGAGCGCGGTGGCGAAGCGGGCGGCGGCCGCCGCACGCTTGAGCCACCGCCGCGCGGCGCGGGCATGAGCCCGGTCGTCCAGCTTCCCGAGGCGATGGGCGGCCGCCAGGCCGGCCAGGGTGCCGGTGGCGATCGCGGCGTCGGCCCCGCCCACCCCGGTCAGCTCTCCAGCGGCGTAAACACCGTCCGGGCATCCGTCCACAATGGTGCTTCCGTCGCGCGGATCGGTCGCGAGGGTGCACCCCATCGCCGCGGCCAGCTCGGTCTGCGGCGTGAACCCGTGCCCCACGGCCACCGCATCCACCGTCACGGTCCTCGACGCGAGCCGCGCGATCAGCCGCTCCCCCTCGCGCGTCACGCTTTCCAGTCCCTCTCCCCATATGGGTACGCCCAGCGCAGCGAGCCGAGTCCGGTAAGCGGTCGCTTGGAGCACCTTGCGAGGAGCGCGTACCACTGTGGACAGATGAGGCAGCCAGGCGGTCAGGCGGACCGGATCGGCGACGCCGACGACTTTCACGCCGGCCGATGCCAGCGACACGGCCAGCGATAGCAGGAGCGGACCCGTTCCAGCGACGAGTACGCGCGGCCCGACCTTATGGCCCTGCCTCTTCAACAGCGCCTGGGCGCCGCCCACGGTGACGACGCCGGGCAGCTCCCAGCCGGGGAACGGCACCACCCGGTCGTAGGCCCCGGGAGCCAGAACCACGGCGTCCGGGCGCAGCGAACGCACGCCACTCCCATCGACGCCGGCCAGGTCGAGCGTCCGATCCGGCTGGGCCTGCCACACCTCGTGGCCCAGCAGCAGGTGGATGCTCGGATGTGCGGCCACCCGCCGGACGAGCTCCGGCGAGCGAGCGCTGATCTGTCCCTGGCGTAGGTACTGACCCCCGGGGTGCTTTCCCCGATCGACGACGGCGACGCGTACGCCCGCCTCAGCAGCGGCGAGTGCCGCGCTGAGCCCGGCCGGCCCGGCGCCGACGACGATCAGTTCGGGTTCAAAGTGTAATGGTTCCACAAAGGCCGGTTCTAGACATGATCGCTGTCCGTCCGGCGTGACACAGGCTTGGCAGACGCCGATGCCGCAGAAGTAGCTCATCTCGCTACCTCCGTCGTGAACCGATCCGGGCGGAAAGCGGTGGCGTCCAGCGCCGGCTGGAGTCTTGTGGTTCCTCCGGTACCCGTGAGGAGTGCGGAGATCAGGTCGCCCGTGGCCGGCGCCAAGCCGATGCCCGCACCCTCGTGGCCGTGAGCGTGCCACAGGCGGGGCGTGACGGGGTCCGGGCCGATCAGCGGGAGGTGGTCCGGGGAGAACGGCCGGAAGCCGTGGTAGGAGCGGATGATGCGGACCCCGGCGAGGAACGGGAACAGGGCGATGGCGCCGGCGGCGAGGCGGTGCAGGGCGAGGGGGTTGGGTGCGGTGTCGAAGCCGACGCGTTCGCGGGTGGCACCGATGAGAACGGGACCGGCCGGCGTCCCTTCGACCACAGTGGACGTTTGCAGCGCGGCGTCGTCGCTCGCCACGTTGTCTAGGTAGTCGGCGGAGTAGACCTTGTGCCGGATGCGTACCGGAAGTGGCTCGGTGACGAGGATGAAGCCGCGGCGCGGCTCGACACGCGATGAGCGCTCGCGTGAAGAGGCAGGAGTGCGGCCAGCCGGGTCGAACTGGCCCGCCCAGGCGCCGGTCGCGTTGACGATCGCGTCCGCGTCCAGTTCGCCGATGCTCGTCACCGGTGTCCGGAGTTTCACCGTTGCGCCGAGTTCCCGAGCGGCGGCGAGCATCGCCACCGCGGCCCGCGCCGGCTGCACCTGCATGTCCTGGGGAAAGTACGCCCCGGCCACGACCTCCGGCGAGATCTCCGGTTCGAGGTCGCGTACGCCGGCCGCGTCCAGCGCCGTGCCGAGCGGTCCGGGGTCCACCGGTCCGGTCCGGCTGACGATGAGGCCGCCCTTGCGTTCCAGCTCGATGCCGCCGGGGACCTGGCGATCGAGCAGCGGCTCCCATTCGCGCCACAGTTCGCTGCTGCGCAGCGCCAAATCGAGTTCCGGCCCGGGTGCCTTGTCGGACACGAGGATGTTGCCCTCGCCCGAGCCGGTTGTACCGGCGACCAGGCCGCCGCGCTCGTAGACGGTGACGCCCAGGCCGCGCTGGGCACAGGCCAGGGCGCACGCCGCCCCGACTATGCCCGCGCCGACGATCGCCACTTTCGTCATATGACGAACGCTAGGCGCCCGCTGCCGCCCGGTCTTCCTGCCACGGTCGGAACTTGGCCGCCGCGGTTCCTACACTTGCCGGATGCGGGACGAATTGCAGCAGCTCGTGGATCGGATCGCCGAGCGGGTCGGGCGGCCGGCCCTGGTCGAGGACCGCCGGCAGCGGGTGGTCTGCTACAGCGCTCAGGCCGAGCCGCTGGACGAGGTACGCCGCAGCTCGATCCTGCGCCGCAGCACGACGGCGGAGGTCGTCGCGTTCTTCGCCCGGTTCGACATCTCTCGATCCCGGTCGCCCGTACGCACCCCGGCCGCGCCGCCGCTCGGCTTGCTGCCGCGGGTGTGCGTACCGGTGTGGCACAGCGATCTGCTGCTGGGCTTCGTCTGGTTCGTCGACTCGCCGCCGATGCCGGCCGGCGAGGTGGACCAGGCCGTCGCGCTCGCGGGCGATCTAGCACTCGCGCTCTACCGTGTGAACCTGCTGGGCGAGATGGCCGCGCGCCGCGAGGCCGACGCGGTACGCGGACTCCTGGCGTCGGATCCGGCCGTACGCAAGGCATCCGTGCCCCTGGTCATCGGCGAGGACAGGCTCGGCTCCGACGGGCCGGCGGTGGCCGTCGTGGCCGCCGATCCCGACCCGGCCGTCCTGGAGCAGGCCCTGGTCGCCACGCGCCGTTGGTGTGGATCGCGTTCGGCCGTGCACCTGGTACGCAGCACCGACGGGGTTCTGCTGGTGCGGACCGGTTCGGTGTCGGTACTCGACGCCGCGGCGTACCTGGCCGGGTCGGTCAGCGGATTCGTCGGGGTGGGCGATCCGGTGGCGTCGCTGGCCGCCGTCGGTGACTCGGTCGCCCAGGCGACCCGGGCCGCCCGTATCGCCGAACGGCTGCCCGGCGCTTCCGTCACTTCCAGCGCTTCGAGTGATTCCGGGGCGCAGTCGCGGGTTGCGGTGTGGGCGCGGCTCGGCGTCTACCGGATCCTCGCCGCCGCCGACCTCACCGGGGCCGAGGTGCACCCCGGGTTGTCGCGCCTGCCGGCCGCGTTCCTCGGCACGCTGGAGGCGTACCTGGATCTGGCCGGGGATGCGACCGCGACCGCGGCCCGGCTGCGGATCCACCGCACCACGCTGTACTACCGGCTGGGTCGCATCGAGGAGTTCACCGGGGCGGACCTGCGCGACGGCCTGCAGCGGCTGACCCTGCACCTCGCCGTCAAAGCCGCCCATCTCAACGATGTTCATCTATCAAAGTTGACTGACGATTCAGTCAACGAGTAACCTGGTCGGGCGCGCGGCGGGTGGCTGCGCGGTCTAGAAGGGTTCTCCTCCCATGTCCGGCCTCGCGGTGGTCACCGCAGCCCGTCGTTACCGTGCCCTCCTCGTCGTCCCCGGCGTCAAGCGAGTCACCGTCCCCTCCGTCATCGGCCGCCTGCCGTACGGCATGATCACGCTGCTGTTCGTGCTCGCCGTGCACCACGGCACCGGCTCCTACGCCGTCGCCGGCCTGGCGACCGCGCTCAACTCCGCCCTCACCGCCGTCACCGCGCCCTGGCTGGGCCGCCTCGCCGACCGCGGACGCGCCCCCGAGGTGCTCACGATCTGCGGGCTCGGCAACGGGCTGCTGCTGTGCGGCCTGGTCTTCGCGCTCAAGGCCGGGGCGCCGGTGTGGTCGATCCTGGCGATCGCCGGGCTCGCCGGGGCAGTGAACCCGCCCATCGGCGCGGTGACGCGGGTCGTGCTGCCGCGGGTCGCACCCCACCTCGCCGGGACGGCGTACGCGCTGGACACCATCCTGGTCGAATTGACGTATGTGCTCGGCCCCGCGCTCATCGCCGCGATCAGCGCGGTCGGCGGCCCGTACGCGGCCGTGGTCGTCACCGCGTTCATGTCGGCCGCCGGATCGGTCGGCCTCGCCAGCGCGCCCGCGGCTCGATACAGCACCATGTCCGCCGCCGAGTCGACTGAATCGTCAGTCAGTCGCCAGAAGCTGTTCTCCTTCGCATTGGCCGGAGTGATCCTGGCCGGCGTCTTCGAGGCCGCCGCGTACGGCGTCATGGAGGTCGCCATTCCGGCGTACGCGTCGGACATCGGACAGCCGTCCGGTGCCGGTGCGGTCATCGCCGCGTGGAGCGCCGGCTCCATCATCGGCGGCATCTGGTTTTCCGGACTGAGCCCGAAGACGTCGCAGTGGCGGCTGTTCGCGTTGCTGTGCGCGCTCAACACCGCCGGCTTCGCCGCGATCATGCTCAGCACCGGGCTGCTCAGCCTCGGCGCGATCCTGCTGCTCGGCGGCCTGGTGATCGCGCCCACGACGACCGTCGAGATCGCGCTGGTGACGCTGTTGGTGCCGGTCTCCCGGCGCACCGAGGCGTTCACGTGGACCAGCACGGGAGTGTTCGTCGGGTACTCCGCCGGTGCGGCGCTGGCCGGCGTGGTGACCGCCGGCGGTGGCGGGCTCACCGCTGCCGCATTGGCCGCGACCGGCTTCGTGGCCGCGGGCGCTCTGCTCGCCAGCCTGCTGATGCTCACGAAGAATCCGCGCATGAAATAAGTTAGGAAGGGTGACCCGCCGCTCCGCCGAACTCCGGCTCGACGCCCTGCTGCGCATCGCCGCCGACGTCATCGTCGATCGTGGCTTCGCGCGTACGCGCACCGCTGACGTCGCGGCAGCGGCCGGGGTCAGCCCGTCCCTGGTGTATTACCACTTCCCGAGCAAGGACGCGATGCTGACGCAGGCGTTCGCGCACGTGGCCGAGCAGGATCTGGCCCGGATGCAGTCGGTCATCGAGTCCAAGGCGTCGCCCACCGAGAAGCTCGGCAAGCTGCTGCGCAACCTCGCCCCGACGGGCCGGTCGAAGTCCTGGGCCATCTGGATCGACGGCTGGTCGGAGGCGATGCGCGTACCGGAGCTGGAGAAGGTGTCGCGCCGCATGGACCTGCGCTGGAAGGAGGCGCTGACCGAGGTCATCGGGGCCGGAGTCGCCGACGCCTCCTTCACGTGCGACGACGCGACCGGTGCCGCGTGGCGGATCAACGCGCTCATCGACGGGCTGGCCGTCCAGATGACGGTGCACGAGAAGGTGCTGTCGCGGACCAAGGCCGCCGAGTGGGTACGCCTAGCCGCCGCCCGCGAGGTCGGAATCGAACCGTCAGCGCTGCTTTAGTAGCTGCTGTACGGCGTCGGCCGGCAGCCCCTCGCTCACGTTGCCGGATCTCCCGACCACCGTGGGAGCCATCAGAAGGCTGTTGAGCACCGACTCCTCCGTCGCATCCACCACGGCCTCGAAGAACGGATCTAGGTCGCGGCCGTTGACGCTAGCTACTCTCGTTCCTCCGGTACCGGTAGGTGGAGAAGAGCGAGGAGCACGCAGGCCGGTCGCCAGCGCGAGGAAGATCTCTCCACTGCCGTGGTGGGCGGTCGAGCCGGTACGCGCGAGGCCGAGCCCGGCGCGGCGGGCGAGCCGCTGGCAGCCGGCCGGATCGATGGGCGCGTCGGTGATGACGACGACGATGCAGGAGCCGGCCGTCGGCGCGGTCGGCGCGGCGGCCTCGGGCAGCAGCCGCCCCACGGGTACGCCGGCCACGGTGAGCCGGCCGCGCTCGCCGAAGTTGGTCATCGCCAGGACGCCGACCGTATGTCCACTGGGGACGATACGGGAGGCGGTCCCGATCCCGCCCTTGAAGCCCAGGCAGCTCATGCCGGTTCCAGCGCCGACGGCTCCTTCGCTGTGCCGCCGGCCGGAGCCCGCGTTCGACCGGGCGGCAGCTAGGGCGGCGGCGACGTCGGCGCGGGTCACCTGCATCCGGCGGGCGTCGTTGAGGAAGCTGTCGTCGCACTCGGCCACGATCGGGATGATGACGTCCTCCCCGATCTCCGGCTCCTCGTCGACGAGCAGCTCGCAGGCCGCGTCGTAGACCCGGCCGAGCTGCATGGTGGAGGTCAGGAAGATCGGCGTCTCGGCCAGTCCCCACTCCTGCGCCGACATGAAGCCGGTGCATTCGCCGGCGCCGTTGAGGATCGCGCCGCCGGCCGGGATCGGCTCCCAGAACGGGTCGCCGCCCGGGTCGATGACGGTGACGCCGGTACGCGCAACGCCGCGCCCGTGCGGCGGCGGCTCCTCGTCGCGCCAGACGGTCGCGTGGCCGACCCCGACGCCGGGCACGTCGACGATCGACCCGGTCAGGCCGCTGGGCAGGGTTCCGATGACGATTCCGAGGTCGGTCGCGCGGGGCATGCCGCTGATCGTAACGCTACTGACTGGTGAATCAGTCAAGGCTCTGGCATGATCCGGCGATGACCCCAGTCCCGATCCCGGCGGTCTTGCCTTCGGTGCCCGCCGTCTTCGATGAGGACGTGCTGTTGCATGAGCCGAACGCGGAGATCTGGGTGGGCGTACGCCTGCCCGACACCGAGGTGGCGGCGCGTGCGGTCGTGCTGCGCGACGCGGTCGTGGACGCGGGCGCTTCGTTGGTGACGGCGGACGAGGATCCGACCCCGCTGCTGAACGCGGTCCATGATCCGGCGTTCCTGCGGCATTTGGAGACGGTCCACGCGGACTGGGTGGCGGCCGGGTTCCCGGTCGAGCCGGGGCAGGATCGAGTCGTTCCCTATGTCTTCCCGACCGCCGCGATGCTCGAAGGCTTGCCATCGCGTGAGCCCACCGCCATTCACGGCCGGGCCGGGCTCTACTGCTACGACACCATGACGTTGGTCGGGCCCGGAACGTGGCCGGCGGCGCTGGCCGCGGCTAGCTGTGCCGCCACCGCCGCCCGGCTCGCCCACTCCAGCGGCCTTGCCTACGCCGTGTGCCGGCCGCCGGGTCATCATGCGACCCGCTCTGGCTATGGCGGTTCGTGTTATCTCAACAACGCTGCCGTCGCCGCGACCGCCCTTCTGCGCCAAGGCGCTTCGCGGGTCGCGATCGTCGATGTCGACGCGCACCACGGCAACGGCACACAGTCGATCTTCTACGGCCGCGCCGACGTGGTGTACGCATCCGTGCACGTCGACCCGGGCGCGGGCTGGTTCCCGCACTACGCCGGGTACGCCGACGAGACCGGCACCGGCGCGGGCCGGGGCGCCAACCTGAACATCCCGCTGGCACCGGGCAGCGGCGACGCGGAGTTCCTCGACGGCGTCACCCGAATGTGTTCCTTCGCTGCCGATGCCGATGCCGTGGTGCTTTCCTTGGGCGTGGACGCCGCCGCGGACGATCCCGAGAGCCCGCTTCAGGTGACCGTCGACGGCTACGGCCGCGCCGGTTCCCTGATCGGCGGGTTGGGCGTACCGGTCGTCGCCGTGCACGAGGGCGGTTATCACTTGCCGACCCTCGGCGCGCTCACCGTCGCCACCCTCCACGGCCTCGTGGGAACTCGGGGTGGCGCGTGAAGCAGGAGACCGGCATCGTCATGGACGACGGCGTACGCCTGGCCGCGACGCTGTACCTGCCGGACACCGATCGGCCGCAACCGTGCCTGTTAGAGGCGCTGCCCTACCGCAAGGACGATCTGACACTGTCCTATGCGGACGAATACGAGCGCCTCCGAGCCGATCACGGGTACGCCGTCTGCCGCCTAGATCTGCGCGGAACGGGATCCAGCGAGGGCATCGCGACCGACGAGTACCCGCGGCGGGAGCAGGACGATCTCGTGGCCGTCATCGCCTGGCTGGCCGCCCAGGACTGGTGCGACGGCAATGTCGGGATGTGGGGCACCTCGTACTCGGGGTTCAACGCGATCCAGGTGGCCGCCTGCCGCCCGCCGGCGCTCAAGGCGATCGTCCCGATCTACGCCACCGACGACCGGTACGCCGACGACGTCCACTACATGGGCGGCGCCCTGCGGCTGCTGGACGTGGTGGACTACCCGACGTACATGATCGCGATGAACGCCCTGCCGCCGGTGCCGTCGCTGGACCCGAATTGGCGCGAGCACTGGCTGGACCGGGTCGAGCGGACCGAACCGTGGCTGCTGCGGTGGATCCGCGAGCAGCACGACGGCCCCTACTGGCGGCACGGCTCGCTGCGGCCCGGCTATGAGCGGGTGGCGGTGCCGACGATGATCGTCGCGGGGTGGGCCGACGGGTACCGCAACAACTCCTTCCGCACGTTCCAAGCCCTCACCGCCGCGGGTACGCCCACCCGGCTGCTGATCGGACCGTGGGCTCACATGGCGCCCCGGACCGCTCGCCCCGGACCCAACGTCGATCTGCTGCCCGAGATGGTCCGGTGGTTCGACCGGTGGCTGCGGGGAGAACCCACCGCCGACCCGGGGATCGTCTACTTCGCTCGCCACTCCAGCGAAGCCGGACCAGCACCAGATGCCTTGACCATCGACGGCGAATGGCTCTCCCTCGACACCTGGCCACCACCGGACGCCGACGTAGTCGTCAAGGAATGGGACGGTGCGCGTACGCACAAAGTCCGGCCGGACACCGGAACGGCAGCGTGGAACAGCTGCGCCGGCCAGCTGCCCTGGGGGCTGCCGACGGATCAGCGGTTCGACGACGCCGCCTCGCTCACCTGGGACTGGATGCTCCCGGACGAGCTGGCCCTGCTCGGCCAGCCCCGGCTGGCGCTGCGGATCACGGCCGACCAGCCCGTGGCCAGCCTGTCGGCCAAGCTCTGCGATGTGGCCGAGGACGGCACGAGCACCCTCATCACCCGGGGATTTCTGAATCTGACCCACCGGGCCGGATCCGAACGGCCCGAGCCGCTGCCGGTGGGCGTACCGGTGGCGGTGCAGGTGGAGCTGGAGGCGACGGCGTACACGCTGGCGCCGGGGCGGACGCTGCGGCTGAGCGTCACCGGCGTCGACTGGCCGAACACCGCCGCACCGCCACGGCCCGTCACGCTGACCATCCACTCTGGACAACTCTCGCTGCCGGCCGGGCGGGGAACGCCGGTCGCGATGGCGCATGAGCCACCCGGTGAGGTGCCGGCCGATCCCGTGACGTGGCAGATCACGGACGACGTTCTGGCCCGGGTCACCACCGCCCGGACCGCGCAGGGCGGCACGTTCGACGTCGCGTACGGCGGGCGGATGACCGAGCGGTATTCCGGTCAGGTCACAGTAGACAGACGTACATGGCGGCAGACGTCCACCTCCACTGCCGCCTTCGACCTCACCTGGCCCGGAGTGTCGGTGGGCGCCGCGGTCACCGTCGCGCTGGTCGCCGACGCGGAGGCGTACACAGTGGACATCACCTTGACCGCGACGGAGAACGACGCTCGCGTGGCGCAGAAGCGGTGGAACGAGCGCATCCCCCGCCAGCTCGGCTAGACGCCGACCGGTGTGTTGCCGGCGGCGCCGGCGATGCCCTCGCCGACGTGCCCGGCGAGCAGGCAAGCCGCCGCATGCGGCCCGATCTGCGGCAGCACGGGCAAGGTTTCGCCGACGCACCGCGCCGCGATCCCGGCTCGTTCGGCCGCACCGCTGGCCAGGGCCGGGCAGCGCGGATGGAACCGGCATCCGGCCGGGATCCGGCGCGGATCCGGGGCCTCGCCCTTGAGGATGATCGGCGTACGGTGAGCGGTCTCGGGCAGCACAGACAGCAGGGCCTCGGTGTACGGGTGCTTGGGCGCCGCGAGCAGCTGCTCGGTCCGTCCGATCTCGACGATCCGGCCGAGGTACATGACGGCCAGCCGGTCGGCGATGTTCCAGGCCAGCCCCAGATCGTGCGTCACGACGAGGACCGTCAGGCCGAGCGAGTCCCGCAACGACATCAGCAGCGCGAGGATCTCGCCGCGGACCGAGGCGTCGAGCGAGCTGACCGGCTCGTCGGCGACGATGACGTCCGGGTTCAACGCCAGCGCCCCGGCGATGACGACCCGCTGGCGCTGCCCGCCCGACAACTCGTGCGGATAGCGGCCGAAGAACCGCTCCGCCGGGCGCAGTCCCGCCTGGGACAAGGCTTCGGCGACCAAGGCTCGCTCATCGCCCGGTACGCGGTGGATGCGCAGCCCTTCGGCGACCGCTTCGTACACGGTGCGGCGCGGGTTGAGCGCTCCGGTCGGGTCTTGCAGGACGAGCTGAACCTTGCGGCGGTACGCCTTCAAGCCCCGGGTGGAGTAGTCCAGCGGCTTGCCGGCGAACCGGACCTCGCCTTTCCACGGCTTCTCCAGCCCGAGGAGCGTACGCGCGAGGGTCGTCTTGCCACAGCCGGATTCGCCGGCCAGCGCCACGATCTGGCCCCGCTCGACGGCCAGTTCGACGCCGTCGACCGCGCGTACCAAGGGGCGGTGGCGGGAGCCGCCGAAGCCGACGTGCAGATCGCGTACTTCCAGCAACGGGTTCATGACGCCACCTCCGAAGCGGCCGGGACGTGGACGCAAGCAGCGGATCGCACCGGCGACACCGTACGCAGCCGCACATCGTCCACAGTGCACACGTCCACGCGGGCCGGGCACCGGGGATGGAAGGGGCAGCCGGACGGCAGGTCCGTCGGGTCGGGCGGATCACCGGGCAGACCGCGAGGCGCCCGGCGGGACGTGGGATCCCCGATGACCGGGAAGGCGGCCGCCAGCGCCTGGGCGTACGGGTGCCGGGCGTCGCCGAACAGCTGCGCCGCCGGGCCTTCCTCGACCACGCGGCCGGCGTACATGACGGCGACGCGGTCGCAGACGTTCGACAGCACCGACAGATCGTGGCTGATGAGCAGCATGCCGACGCCGCGCTCGGCGACGAGGGACTTCAGCAGCGCCAGCACCTGAGCCTGGACCATGACGTCCAATGCCGTCGTCGGCTCGTCGGCGATGATGAGCTGAGGCGAGCAGGCCAACGCCATGGCGATCATGACACGCTGGCGCTGACCGCCCGACAGCTCGTGCGGATAGCTGCGCGCCCGCCACGCCGGTACGCCCACCTGCTCCAGCAACTCCGAAACGCGCGAATCCAGCGCCCGGCGCGTAGCGACCGTCGCGTGCACCAGCATCGGCTCCGCTATCTGGTCGCCGATGCGGCGTACCGGATTGAGGCCGGACATCGCGCCCTGGAAGACGATGGAGGCGTCCGACCAGCGCACCGCGCGCAGCTTGCCCCACGGCATCGTGAGGACGTCCTGGCCGTTCAACAGCACCGAACCGATCACCGACGTGCCGGTGGGCAGCAGGCGCAGGACGGCACCGGCCACAGTGGACTTACCGCAGCCGGACTCGCCGGCCACGCCGACGACCTCGCCGGCCTCGACGGTGAGCGAGACGCCCCGGACCGCGGGCAGCGAGCCGCCGGCCACGCGGTACGCGATCGAGAGGTCGCGGATCTCCAGCAGCGCCATGTCAGCTCCGCTCCTTCAGGCGCGGGTCGAGGATGCGCTCCAGCGCCCGGCCGCACATGTTGAACGCCCGGACCACCACGACGACGGCGATGCCGGGGAACAGGAACCACCACCACTGCCCGTTGGACATCGCCACGTGGTTGCGCGCCGAGCTGATGATGGTGCCCCACGAGATCGAGTCCCCGCTGCCGAGGCCGAGGAACGACAGCGTCGTCTCGGCCAGGATCGCGATGGACACCGTCAGCGTGGTGTTGGCCAGCACCAGAGGCATCACGTTGGGCAGCACGTGCCGGGTCATCTGGTGCCAGTGCCCGGCACCGAGAACCTTGGCCCGCTCGATGTACGGGCGGCCCTCGATGGCCAGCGTCTGCGCGCGTACCAGCCGGGCGGTGCTCGGCCAGGACGTGATGCCGATGACGATGATGACCGCGAGCACCAGCGGGAGGTTGTAGCGGATCGCCACGACCATGAGCGCGATCGCGAGCGGCAGGTAGGGAATGACCAGGAACCATTCGGTGAGCCGGTTGAGCGTGCCGCCCGCGAACCGGGTCAGGAAGCCGCCCGCCCCGCCGAAGTGGCCGGCCGCGACGCCGACGACGGTGCCGATGACCATCGAGATGAGCGTGGCGGCCAGGCCGACCAGCAGCGAGACGCGGCTGCCCCAGATCACCAGCAGGAGCACCGACCGGCCGGAGTCGTCGGTGCCGAACGGATACTCCAGCGACGGAGCGGCCAGCACCGGGCCGGTGGCCTTGGTGGGTGACAGCTCGGTGGCCGAGGCCAGCAGCGGGGCGGCGAGCGCGATCACCGCGATGACGAGCAGGCTGATCAGGCCGATCAGGCCCTCGCGGTCGGCGCGGAAGGAGCGCCAGAACGCCGAGACGGCGAAGCGGCGGCGAGTCCAGGCGACAGTTGTCATGACCGGCGCACCCGGGGGTCGAGCAGCGGGTAGACGAGGTCGGCCACGAGGTTCATCAGGATCACTCCCGCCGAGAAGACGATGAAGACCCCTTGCAGCAGGGGCACGTCCGGGCCGCGCAACGCCTCGGACGTCAGCAGGCCCAGGCCCGGCCAGCTGAAGATGGTCTCGACCGTGATGGCGCCCGACACGATGAAGCCGACGCTCATCAGGAACAGCGTGACCGACGGCAGCAGCGCGTTGGGCAGCGCGTGGCGGCGCAGCACGACGTCATCGCGCAGACCCTTGGCCCGAGCCACGGTCAGGTACTCGCTGTAGCGTTCGTCCAGAATGGAGGATCGCATGATGAGGGAGTACTCGGCGATGTAGACGACCGCCAGCGAGGCCACCGGCAGCACCATGTGCCAGGCGACGTCGAGCCACTCCGGCAGGGTCGACCGGGAGTCGCGCATGCCGGTCAGCGGGAAGATGTCCAGCCCGCCGGGTGAGGCGAAGGCGAAGATCAGGATCAGGCCGAGCCACCACTCCGGCATCGAGTACGCCGTCACCGCGATGCTGCTGGAGCTGCGGTCGAACCGGCTGCCGTGCCGCCAGCCGCTGCGGGCGCCGATCCACACGCCGATGCCGGCCGCGAGGAGCAGCGCCGTGCCCGACAGCAAGACGGTCGGCCACAGGCGCTCCCCGATGACCTTCGTGACCTCGGCGTGCTGGGTGTAGGAGACGCCGAAGTCCAGATGCACCATGCGATCCACGTAGCGGGTGAACTTCTCCCACAGCGACAGCCCGCTGCCGTACTGGCGCCGCAGGGCGGCCAGCGCTTCCGGGTCGGAGTTGCGGCCCTTGGGCGCGAACGCCTTGGCCGGGTCCCCCGGCAGGATCTGGAACAGGAAGAAGTTGAAGACCGCCACGAAGAGCAGGGTCAGCACCGAGCCGAGCACCTTGCGCAGCACGTACCCGAGTCCGGTGGCCCGGGGGCGGCGCCTGGCGGCGCCGCCCCCCGTCGTCTCGCTCATCTCTTACTCGCGCTCGTCAGCGGTCCCGCGACGGCGGACCATCACGACGGCGCCCACCGCGATCAGCAGCACCACGACGCCGCCCGCGATCCCCAGCATCAGACCGGTCTTGCTCTCCTTGGCCGCAGCGGCCGGGGCCACGTAGGGCTGGATCGCGCGGTAGCTGTAGGTGCCGAACTGGACCGCCAGCGAACCGCCGGTGGACGGTTGCTCGACGAAGCCGGTGAACCGGTCGTTGCGGTACGCCTCCATCACGTGCCCGTTCCACAGCGTGGAGTAGACGACGTTGTCGTAGAGCCACTTCTGGGCTTCCTTGACTGCGGCGGCCCGCTGGTCGAGGTCGATGATGGTCTTCTGCTTCTTGTACAGCGCCTCGTACGCCGGGTCGCACAGGAAGCTGTCCGACCAGCCGGCCGAGATCGCGCCATCCTCCTCAGTGGACCGCTGGTCGCAGGTGAACACCGACAACTGGAAGTCGGGGTCCGGCTCGACGCCCCAGTCCCAGTGGAACATGTCGTACTCACCCTTGCCGATGACGTCGGTCAGCTGCTCGGTCGACATGATCTGGGTCTTGACCTCGATGCCGATGTCCTTGAGCCAGTCCCGGATGTACTGCACCGAACTCTTGGAGTCCTCGCTGTCCTCGCGGCCGAACAGGCGCAGGCTGATCTTCTTGCCGCTCTTGTCGACGCGGATGCCGTCGGCGCCCTTGGCGTACCCGGCCTGGTCGAGGATCTGGTTGGCCTTGGCCGGGTCGAACTGGCGGGCGTCGGCGTCGGTCGGATCCCAGTGCAGCTTCGGGTACAGCGGCGGGATCTCGCCGGTCGCCACCGAGCCGTGGCCCTGCAGGACCTTGTCCACCAGCACCTTCTTGTCGATGGCGTGGTCGATGGCCTTGCGGACGTTGAGGTCCTTGAGGACCGCGTTGCCGTCGCCGATCGGCTTGTTCTCGGTGGTCGCCGCGCCCAGGTTGAACGCCAGCTCGTAGACGAAGGTGCTCGGCGCGCTGTGCAGCGTGATGTTCGCGTCGCCCTTGAGCGCGTTGTACTGCGCCGCGGTCAGGTCCTCGGCGAAGTCGATGTCGCCCTTCTTGAGCGCCTGGACCATCGTGTCGTCGTCCTTGAACAGCTGGTAGACCAGCTCATCGATCTTGGGCGCGCCGTTCCAGTACTGCTTGTTGGCGGTGAACCGGTAGTACTGGCCCTTCTTGACCTCGGCCAGCTGGAAGGGTCCGGAGCCGACGACGCTGCTGTCGTTGGCGAAGGTGCCGACCTGGGCCGCGGTCACGTTCTTCCACACGTGCTCGGGCACGATCGGCACGGCCAGGTGCAGCATGCTCGGGCTGGGCTCGGTGGTGGTCATCGTGACGGTGTACTGGTCGACCTTCGTGATCTTCTCGATGGGGTCGACGTAGCTGCCGTACTGGCCGTTCTCGGTCTCACCGTCCTTGGAACGCTGGAACGAGTAGACCACGTCGTCGGCGTCGAGGTCCTGGCCGTCGGACCACTTCACACCGTGGCGCAGGTGGTAGGTCCAGGTCTTGCCGTCGGCGGAGGTCTCCCACCGCTCGGCCAGCGCCGGAGCCGGGCTCATGTCGGTGGCGCTCGGCTCCGTGAGGTAGTCGTACATCAGCTGGTAGAGGTCGTACGAGATGGCCTCGACGCCGACGTAGGGGTTGAGCGAGTCGGGCTCGTTCTTCATCCCGATGACGAAGGACGTCTTCGACCGGCCGGCCGCACCGCCCGAGGCGCCGGCGGACGGCGTGGCGTCGGCGAGGGCGGGCAGGGCTGGAACCAGGAGCGCGGCGGCGGCGATCGCGGCGATCGCAGTGCGGCGCAGAGCTGAGGGGGTGCTCATACGCTCTCTCTCTTTCGGCGGACCGAATCCGGCGGGCCGGCCGACCCTGGGCTGGGCCGGCCGGGTCTTTCCGGCGATGGCCGGGACCGTCTAGGGTCCCCGCCATGCCAGACGATCTCGGCGTACCGCCCGCCGCACCGGTTGAGCCGCGCGAACATGAGATGCACGGCCGCCGGTGGACCGACGAGTACGGGTGGATGCGGGAGCGCTCCGATCCGCGGCTGACCGCGTACCTGCGCGCCGAGCGCGAGTACTACGACGCCGCCGCGAGCCGGCGCGCCCACCTCCAGGTCGAGCTGTTCCGTGAGGTGGAGCAGCGCCTCCTACCAACTGATACGTCAGTCAGTAAGCGGCATGGCTCACGTTTCTACTACACCCGGACCGTCACCGGAAGTGACTACGAGCAGTTCTTTCAAACCTGTGACCCGAACGTGCCCGGAACGCTCGTTCTGGACACCGCGGAACACGCCGGTGAGGACGGCTTCGTCGAGATCGGGCTGCGTGAGCCCAGCCCCGACGGCCGGCTGCTGGCGTACTCCGTCGACACCACCGGAGACGAGGTCTACGAGCTGCGCTTTCGCACAACTGACCGGCCGCGGGATCTGCCCGACCGGATCGAGCGCAGCTATTACACCGGCGCCTGGAGCAGTGATTCGTCGACCTTTTTCTACATCGTGCACGACGAATTGTTCCGGCCATATCAGCTGTGGCGGCACACCATCGGCACCCCGGTGGCCGAGGACGTGCTGGTCCTGGAGGAGTCCGACGCCCGCTTCGAGGTGACCGTCGGCACGAGCACCGACGAGGCCTGGATCATCGCCACCGCCCGCAGCCGCACCACCAGCGAGTGCCACCTCATCCCGGCCGGCTCGCCCGCCTCACCACCGCGGCTGGTCCGGCCCCGCGTCGACGGCGTCCAGTACCGCATCGACGCCGAGGGCGACCGCATCATCGCGGTCACCAACGCCACCGCCGTCGAGTTCGAGGCCGCGCTGTTTGCCGGCACCCTCCCCGAGGGCCTGCCGCCGGTCCAGCCGGGCGAGCGCCTGTACGCTTGCCATGCCCTGCGCGACTTCTGGCTCCTCGAACTGCGCCGCGACGGCCTACCGCGGCTGCGGGCCGTCTCCCGCAAAACCGGGTCCGCGGTCGAGATCTCCGCGGATTCGCCCGCGGCCGTGGTCACGCTCGATCACATTCACGGGTACGCCCACAGCGCGGTTGTCATCCGCCAGGAGTCGCTGGTGCAGCCGCCGTCCTGGTACGAGACCGATCTCTCCACAGGGGAGCGCCGGCTCCTGAAACGGCTGGAGGTCCCCGGATACGACGAGTCGGCGTACCGGACCCGGCGCGATCACGCCACGGCACCGGACGGCACGCGCGTACCGGTGACGCTGGCCTGGCACGCCGGCACCCCGCTCGACGGCACGGCACCGGCGATGCTGTGGTCCTACGGCGCCTACGAGATCTGCACCGACCCCGAGTTCGACCCGATGCTGCCGAGCCTGCTCGACCGCGGCGTCGTGTACGCCCTCGGCCACCCGCGCGGCGGCGGCGAGAACGGCCGCGGCTGGTGGCTCGACGGGCATCTGGCCGCCAAGACGAACACCTTCGACGACCACATCGCGATCGCCGACTGGCTTGCCGGGGAGGGCTTGCCCGAGCCGCCAGGAGTTCGGTCAGCCGGGATCGTCGACGGCCGGCGCATCGTGACGCGCGGGCTGTCAGCGGGTGGCCTCCTCCAAGGCGCCGTGTACGCCCGCCGCCCCGGCCGCTGGGCGGCGGTGATCGCCGAGGTGCCCTTCGTCGACGTCGTGACCTCGATGCTGGATCCGTCGGTGCCGTTGACCGTCAACGAATGGGAGGAGTGGGGCGATCCCCGTAAGCCCGACGAGTTCGCATGGCTGTGGGCGTACTCGCCGTATGAGAACCAGCCCGGCGACCGGCGCCCACCGATGCTCGTCACCGGCGCCCTCCACGATCCCCGGGTCATGGTCCACGAACCGGCGAAGTGGGTGGCGCGCCTGCGGTCCACGGCCCAGCCGGAGGACGGTCCGCTGTACCTTCGCGTGGAGCTGGGCGCGGGCGCGCACACCGGCCCGGCCGGGCGGTACGCCCACTTCCGCTACGAGGCGGAGCTTCTCGCCTTCGCCTTGGAGCATCTGGGCGTGGCACCTCGTTGATTCCGGCATCCCGGCAGGACGCTCAGGCGGCCGCCGGGCGGGTCGGCGGGCGCAGCGTCGGCGGCGCGTCGACCATCTCGCCGTCGGCGCGGTTCCTGCGCAACCGGAATGCGGTGACGATCTCCGTGATGCCCCGCATCAGCGCGGCGACCGCGGCCCAGACGATCAGCAGGACGAACTTGCGGCCGAATCCGCCGGCGGCCCAGAACGCGATCAGGATCTCGATGATCCCGGCGATCAGCAGCAGCCACCACAGCTCGTTCTCCCGGCGGGTCAGGATCGACATCACGATGTCGAACGTTCCCTTGAAGAGCAGGAACCAGCCGATGATGGAGGCCAGGGCCCAGAACGTCGCACCCGGGTTGAACAGGGCGATGACCCCGACGATGAGGAACAGTACGCCCAGCAGGATGTGCAGCCACCGCCACGAGCCGACCGCCGCGGCGGTGAAGAACTCGTTGAAGCCGGCCACGATGGCCAGGCAGCCGAACAGGATGGCCACGGTCGCGATGGACGTCGTGTTCATGCGGAGGATGATCAGGGAGATGATCAGCCAGAGCGTGCCGGTGATGAGGAAGACCCACCACCATTTGCCCGCGTCCCGAGGCATCCCCTGCTGCGAAGTATCGGTCATGACGCCATCGTGGCGTATTTAATGTATTTTGTTTGTGTTTTCGGCCAGCTTCTCCCCGCTGTGGCACCCTGATGCGATGCGAGCGGTAGTACAGACGGTGTCCCGAGCCAGCGTGACGGTCGGCGGCGAGGTCGCCGGCAAGATCAACGAGGGCCTCCTGGTGCTCGTGGGCGTCACCCACACCGACACTCCGGCGATCGCGGCCGCGCTCGCGCGCAAGGTCCACGAGCTGCGCATCCTGCGGGACGAGCGGTCCGCGGCCGACCTCGGCCTCCCGCTGCTCGTGGTCTCCCAGTTCACGTTGTACGCCGACACGAGCCGGGGTCGGCGGCCGGGCTGGAGCGCTGCGGCGCCTGCCCCGATCGCAGAGCCGCTGGTGACCGCGTTCGTCGAAGCGCTGCGGAGCCGGGGCGCGACCGTCGAGACCGGACGGTTCCAGGCGTTCATGCACGTCGAGAGCGTCAACGCCGGCCCGAACACGATCATCCTGGACACCGCCTGGCCGTGAGAGATTCTCACGGCGAAGGATCGTTTCGTAAAGATCTTACAACCAGGCATGGCATAACGGTTGACTCACCGGAACGGTGGATGAAGGCTCGTCTGAGGACTTATGAGTTCGTCCCCCGGAGGAATGATGCAACCCCCACGTCCCTCTCGGCTGCTCGCGGGCGTAGCAACGCTCGGTCTCGTGGCGGCCACCTTCGCCCTGCCGACCGGCGCGGCCGCCGCCGACGGTTCGGATCGGCAGCAGGCGTTCGCCGCCGCCGCGCAGGAGTTCGGCGTACCGGTCGACGTGCTGCTCGGCGTGTCCTATCTGGAGTCCCGCTGGGACGCCAACGCCGGGCTGCCGAGCACCAGCGCCGGCTACGGACCCATGCACCTGACCGATGCCGCCACCGTTGCGGCGTTGCCGATCGCACCTGAGGAAGGCGGTCCGGCCGAGGACGCCCGTGGCGACGACAGCCGCCCGGCGAAGGCCGAGATTGAAGTGCCCAGCGCCGACCCGGCGCCTGACGCCGCCGCACTACAGACGATCGACCGCGCCGCCGCCCTCACCGGTCTGTCCAAAGAGGAGCTTCGATCCGACCCCGTTGCCAACATCCGCGGTGGCGCTGCACTGCTTTCGGCGTACCAGAAGGAAATCGCGGCCCCGAGTGGCGCGGGCAGCGACGTGGCCGAGTGGTATGGAGCCGTGGCGCGCTACAGCGGAGCGCAAGATGACGCCGCGGCCGCGGCCTTCGCGGACGAGGTCTTCGCGACCATCAACGCGGGCGCGGTGCGGACGACCGACGACGGCCAGGCGGTGACCCTGCGGGCGCACGCCGCCAACCCGGTCCGCGCGTGGCTGGACAAGCTCGGCCTGCGCCACACCGAGCGCCCCGACGGCATCGAGTGCCCGGTCGGCCTGGACTGCGAGTGGATTCCCGCGCCCTACCAGCTGCTCGGCGACGGCAGCGACCCGGGCGATTACGGCAACCACGACCTGAGCGACCGGCCCGCCCGGCAGAAGATCGAGTACATCATCATCCACGACACCGAGGGCTCGTACGCCACCACGCTGCACCTGGTGCAGGACCCGACGTACGTGTCGTGGCACTACACGCTGCGCTCGGCCGACGGTCACATCGCCCAGCACGTCAACACCAAGGACGTCGCCTGGCACGCCGGCAACTGGTTCGTCAACGCCAAGTCCGTCGGCCTGGAGCACGAGGGCTTCGCCGCCAGCGGCGCCTGGTACACCGAGGCGATGTACCGCACATCCAGCAAGCTCGTGCGCTACCTGGCCCTGCGGCTCGGCATCCCGCTGGACCGCCAGCACATCCTCGGGCACGACAACGTACCCGGCATCACCCCGGCCAACGTCGCCGGCATGCACTGGGACCCGGGCCCCTACTGGGACTGGGCGCATTACATGGATCTGCTGAAGGCCCCCATCCGCGGCATCGGTACGCCCGTCGGCGGCCTGGTCACCATCAACCCCGACTACGCCACCAACCAGCCGGCGTTCACCGGCTGCGTCACGCGCGGCGTACCTTGTGCTCCGCACGGGTCGGGCTCGGTCGTTCTGCGTACCGCGCCGAATGCGAATGCGCCGCTGCTGTCCGACTTCTACCTCAACGGCGCCGGCAAGCCCGCGACGATGCACATCTCCGACCACGGAGCCCGCGTCGAAACCGGGCAGCAGTACGCCATCGCCGACCGGTCCGGCGACTGGACCGCGATCTGGTATCTCGGGCAGAAGGGCTGGTTCTTCAACCCCGCCTCGAACCGGGCCGCCGACTGGTCCACGGGCTTCGTTGCCACCCCGAAGGCGGGCAAGGCCACGATCCCGGTTTACGGGCGGGCGTACCCGGAGGCTGCGGCGTATCCGGCGGGCGTACCGGTGCAGGCCATCGCGCCGCTGACCGGCTACACGCTCGCCGCCGGGCAGCGGTACGCCGTCGGTGCGGTGCTGGACAGCGAGTACTACCGGGCCGTCACGTTCGACGGCTCCAGCCCCGGTGACTGGACCGTCATCCGCGGCGAGCTGAAGTACGTGCAGATCCAGTTCGGCCACCGGGTCATGTTCGTCAACCTCGACGACGTCGACATCCGCCCGGCCGTTCTCTGACCTTCGCTCTTCTCTGAACGCCGCCCGCCCTCACCGTCGAGGGCGGGCGGTTTTCGCACAGTTGCGCGGGCTCAGTTGCGGGGCCCGCCGGCGACGTAGATGACCTGGCCGGTGACGAATCCGGCGCCCTCGCTGACGAGGAACGAGATCGTGTGGGCGATGTCGGCCGGGTAGCCGACGCGGCGTACCGGGGTATCGGCCGCGCGAGCCGCCTGGAACTGCTCGAAGTCGACGCCCACCCGAGCGGCGGTCGCGGCGGTCATGTCGGTCACGATGAAGCCCGGCGCCACGGCGTTGCACGTCACGCCGAACGGGCCCAGCTCGATCGCGAGGGTCTTCGTGAAGCCCTGGAGCCCGGCCTTGGCCGTGGCGTAATTGGCCTGGCCCCGGTTGCCCAGCGCCGAGGTGCTCGACAGGTTCACGATGCGGCCGTACTTCTCGGCGGTCATGTGCGCCTGGACGGCCCGGCTCATGAGGAACGCGCCCCGCAGGTGTACGGAGATGACCGTGTCCCAGTCGCTGTCGGTCATCTTGAACAGCAGGTTGTCGCGGAGGACGCCGGCGTTGTTGACCAGGACCGTCGGCGCGCCCAGCTCCTGGGCGACCCGCGCGACGGCACCGGCTACCGCGTCGGCGTCGCTGACGTCGGCGCCCACGCCGACCGCCCGGCCGCCCGCCTTCGTGATCTCCTCGACCACCCCGGCGCAGGACGCCTCATCGAGGTCGAGAACCGCCACGCTCATCCCATCGGACGCGAGCCGCTGAGCCGTCGCCGCGCCGATTCCCCGTGCGCCGCCCGTAACGATCGCAACGCGCTGCATCTTCGTGCCTCCCTCGCCGCCTGCGCCTTCGCAAGCCTGCCGCGACATTACCGGCCAGTCACTTGCGACCGCGACCTACCCCACGGCCTGCGACCCACGGCCCCCGACCCACTGCCCACCTGAGCTGTCATCGGCGCAAGTAGTGTCAGCAGACCCGCCCAGCGCAACCAACGCAGGCTTTTGGGCGAGGGACGTACCCACGCAGGGATCAAGCCTGACCGCCCGGAGTGGGTGCATCCCTCGCCCAAAAGGCCCGAAGAAGACTCAGTAAGCGCCGCGGGACTTGATGACCGCGCCGAGGGTCTTCCAGAGGATGGTGATGTCCGAGGTGAGCGACCAGTTCTCGACGTAGAACAGGTCGAGCCGGATGCCGTCCTCCCAGGTGAGGTCGGAGCGCCCGCTCACCTGCCACAGCCCGGTGATGCCCGGCTTGACCAGCAGCCGCCGCGCCACGTCGCCGTCGTACTGGGCGACCTCGCTGGGCAGCGGCGGACGCGGCCCGACCAGGCTCATGTCGCCGCGTACGACGTTGACGAACTGCGGCAGCTCGTCGAGGGAGTACTTGCGCAGGAACCGGCCGACGCGGGTCACGCGGGGATCGGAGCGCATCTTGAACAGCAGGCCGTCGCTCTCGTTGAGCATCGACAGCTCGGAGAGCATCTTGTCGGCGCCGAGGACCATCGTGCGGAACTTGAAGACGCTGAACTCCTGGCCGTGCTGGCCCACGCGCTTCTGGCGGAACAGCACCGGCCCGCGGCTGTCGATCTTGATCATGAGGGCCAGCCCGACCAGTAACGGCAGGAAGACCAGCAGAGCGAAGCCGGCCAGCAGCCGCTCGACGACGTTCTTCACAATCTTTCCGGCGCCGCGGAAGTCCGGCTGCTCCACGTGAATCAGCGGCAGCCCGGCGACCGGCCGGGTGTGGATGCGGGGACCGGCGACATCGGTCAGCGCGGGGGCGACGACCAGTTCGATCCCGGTGCCCTCCAGCTGCCAGCCCAGGCGGCGCAGCCGCGAGGCGGTCAGCTCGGCCGAACCGGTCACGGCGATGGTGTCGGCTCGGGCCGCGGTCGCCGACTCGATGATCCGGCGGAACGAGCCGACCACCGGTACGTCGCCGAGGTGCTGCGGCGGCGTACCCGGAAGGGGTGGAGCGACCAGAGCCTCGGGGATGCAGGCGCCGACGACGCGGTAGCCGGTGTAGGGCTCGCGGCGCAGCTGCCGGATGAGTTCGAGGACGTGGGCGGCGTCGCCGACGACGAGGAGGCGGTGCGACCAGCCGCCGCCGTGGGCCCGCGCCCGGTGCAGCCGCTTGCGCGCGACCCAGCGCAGCGTGATCAGGCCGACCGTGCCCGAAATGAAAGCGATCGCGAGGAATCCCCGCGATACTCCAATGTCGATGATGTAACCGACGATCGCGACGGTGCCGGCTAGGCGCATGCTCGCTCCGGCCACGCGGCGGTACTCGTCGCTGCCGTAGCCCAGGACCCGATCGTCGTACGCCCGCACGTAGCGCAGCCACAACAGCCAGCCGCTGGCGATCGCGACACCGATGGGCAGGTACGCCACGCCGTCGCGCGGTTCGGAAGTGGTGAAGCGGTAGAGGTAGCCGCCCAGCAGGGCCAGCACGATGACGGTCGTGTCGCAGGCGGCGACGACGCGGACGTACATGCGGCGCTTGCGCGCCGAACGGCGTACAACATCGTCGGAGATCGCCTGTACGGCCGCTTTGCGCGCGGTCGACACCGACGCCGTGGTCATCGCGCCCCCTCGACGAACCTATCGGGTGAGGCACTCATCCTCACAACTGCGAGGCGCATGCGGTACGCAGAGACAGGAAACCGTCACTTGCCGTCGAACGCCGGATGCCGCGCTGGCCGATCGGTTGTGTGACCCAGCCGACCTGGTGTGGCGTAGGTGGACAGCCGTCACCGCCGGGCACCGATGTCGGCGCCCGGCGGCGGCGGGCGGGGTGGGCGGTCCGGCGTCAGCCGGTGAACCCCGCCGTGATCTGAGTGAAGGCCCAGTCGGACTGGGCGATACCGGAGCAGGCGGACTGCACGCCACCGCCGGCACAGCCCCGGTCCCGGTTGACCGACCAGAAGGCCAGCCGGGCGATGTGGTTGGTGTTCGCCCAGTTGCGGATGTTCGTCCACGTGGCCGTCGAGGTCAGCTCCTGCTGGTCGGACAGGCCGTTCATGCCCGAGATTCCGATGTGGGCGTACGCCTGCGCGTCGGTCCAGCCGAACGCCGTCTTGAGGGCGTTGCGCAGGCCGTTCGCGGAGTTCACCGTGTTGCCGAACATGTCCGCACCGCCGCCGAAGTCGAACGGCATGATGGTGAAGACGTCGATGTTCGCGCCGAGCGCCGCGGCCTGGTTGATCAGGCGCGTACCCCAGAAGGTGGGGCCGGTGGTCGACGTGCCGAAGGTGACGATCGTCTTGATGCCGGGGTTGTTGGCCTTGACCGTCTTGAGGGCGTTGAGGATGCGGTCCTGCACGACCTCGTTCTCGAACTCGTCGGTGTTCTCGACGTCGAAGTCGACGAACTTGAGGTTGTACGCGTTGATCACCTGCTGGATCGCACCGGCCAGAGCGGACGCGCTGGAGCAGTTCGGGCCGAGCTTGTTGCCCTGCCAGCCGCCGAAGGAGATCTCGACGTCGCCGCCGTTGGCCCGGATCTGGTTGATGACCTGCTGGTCAACGCCGCCGGTGAGGGGGCGCTGGCTGTCCCAGGCCGGCGTACAGCCGCCGCCGGAGAGCATGAAGGCCATCGTGAACTGCTTGATGCCGGTCGCCGACATCACCGTGGACACGTTCGGCGGGTTGCCCCAGCCTTCGTAGAGGTAGGGCGCGGCCATCTTGCTGCCGCCGGTGGGGCAGCCGGTGGTGGAGCCGGTGGCCGAATTGGACTTGGCCGACTCGCCGTTGCCGTTGAACGCCGCCACTGTGTACGTGTGGCTGGTGCACGAGCCCAGGCCGCTGATGGTGGCCGAGGTGCCGGTCACCGTGGCCCGCACGGTCGTTCCCTCGTAGACCCGGTAACCGGAGACGGTGCCGGTCGAGGCGTTCCACGCGACCGAGATGCTGGTGTTCGTGGAGCCGGTGATGCGGAAGTTTCCGGGGACTCCGGGGGCTCCGGCCGGCGGCGGGCTGCTCGGCGGCGGGCTGCTTCCGCCGGGTCCGTCGACCGAGATGTCGTCGGCGTTGTACGCCGGCTGGCCGTACCAGCCGTGGACGAAGACCTGCAGTGAGGTCTGCGAGGCGCCGGTCGTGACCGACAGCGACAGCTGGGTCCACGCGTTCGCGGTGGCCGGGTTCCAGATGGACGAGCCGCCGGTCACGCCGAGGTAGACGTAACCGCCGCCGCCGCGTACCCAGCCCGACACCGTGTACGCCGTGTTCGGCACGACGGTCACGGTCTGCGAGCACTGCGCGAAGTCGGATCCGGTGACGTTGCCTTGGACGGCCCGCGTTCCGGAGTGGACGGGTGAGGTGACGACCGAGCCGCCCGAGCACGTCCACGGGCTCAGGGAACCGGTCTCGAATCCGGGGTTCGTCACGAGGTTCGCCGCCTGGGCGGTGCCGGAGCTGAGCAGGACGGCGGCGCCGGCGAGGGCCACCGCGCCCACGACGGCCATGATGCGTCTGTACATTGCAGACCTCTCCTTGGGGGATGGGAGATATCGATGCGAGGACGCGCGCAGATGAACGATATAGGAATACGTCTTAACAGTAAATACGCTTAACCAAAAGCTCCGGCCGGCTACGGCGCGCCCGCGGCCAGGCCCGCGGCGGGGCGTCGGCCAGGCCCGCGGCCAGGCACGGCGCCGCAGCGCGGAAATGATCGTTGAGTTGGCTGATCTATCCGCGCGTCATGCGCCCGGCGGTGCAGATTTCGAACCTCGCCGCGATCGTCTCGGTGATGATCGGGTTCGCGGCCCCCGGCGTCATCGGCGTATTCGTCTCCGTCCCTGGGTACGCCGCCCTTCAGCTGATCATCCGCCGGGTCCTCCACCCTCAGCTGGACGAGTTGTGATCACCACCGAAGCGGCCGCCGGGGCCCGGCATCGCTTAACGATCAGCCGCACGGGAGGCCGATTGCGCAACGATGTTGCGCTGAAAGCAATCTTCACGACTGGTTGCCGCAGCTCAGGACCGCCTAGCGTGGGCGGCATGCCGACCCGCCGATACCTGATGTGCCGCCCGACGCACTTCGCGGTCACCTACCGGATCAATCCGTGGATGGACCCGACCGCACCGTACGACACCGCTCTCGCGATCGCGCAGTGGACCCAGCTCAAGGACGTCTATGAGCGCCTGGGCCACGAGGTCGACGTGATCGAGCCCCTGCCCGGCCTGCCCGACATGGTCTTCGCCGCCAACGGCGCGACCGTCATCGACGGCCGGGCGCTGGCCGTACAGTTCCGCGACGCCGAGCGGGCCGACGAGGCCCCGGCGTACGCCGCCTGGCTGCGCGAGGCCGGCTTCCCGGTGACCGACGCGAAGGCGGTCAACGAGGGCGAGGGCGACATCCTCAAAGCCGGCGAGCACATCCTCGCCGGCACCGGGTTCCGCACCTCGCACGCCGCTCACCTGGAGGCCCAGGAGCTATTCGGCCGACCGGTGATCTCGCTGCACCTGGTCGACCCGCGCTTCTACCACCTCGACACCGCGCTGGCTGTTCTGTCCCATGGGGATAACGGCCGGCCGGTGAACGTGGCGTACCTGCCCGAGGCGTTCTCCCCCGGCAGCCAGGCCGTGCTGCGCCGGCTGTTCCCCGACGCCGTGATCGCGACCGTCGCCGACGCCGAGGTGCTCGGCCTCAACGCGGTCAGCGACGGCGAGACCGTCGTCCTGCCCGTGCAAGCGGTGGCGCTAACCGCCGCCCTGGAGCAGGCTGGATACAAGACCATCGGTGTCGACGTCAGCGAGCTGCGCCTCGCCGGCGGCGGCCCCAAGTGCTGCACCCTGGAGCTGCGGTCATGAATCTGACCCCCGACGCCGTCGCCGCCGCCGAGCGCTGGACCGCCCACAACTACCACCCGCTGCCGGTCGTCATCGCCGAGGCGAGCGGGTCCTGGGTGACCGACATCGACGGCCGGCGCTACCTGGACTGCCTGGCCGGCTACTCGGCCCTCAACTTCGGCCACCGCCACCCCGACCTCATCGCTGCCGCCCACGCCCAGCTCGACAGCGTCACGCTGACCAGCCGGGCGTTCATCCACGACCGCTTCGCGGAGTTCTGCCGCAAGCTCGCCGAGCTGACCGGCAAGGACCTCATCCTGCCCATGAACACCGGCGCCGAGGCGGTCGAGACCGCGATCAAGGTCGCCCGAAAGTGGGGCTACCTGGTCAAGGGCGTACGCCCGAACCAGGCGAAGATCATCGCGATGGCGGGCAACTTCCACGGGCGTACGACGACCATCGTGTCGTTCTCCGACGACCCGGACGCGCACGACGACTTCGGCCCCTATACGCCCGGCTTCCAGCTGATCCCCTACGGCGACCTCGCGGCGCTGGCGGCGGCAATCGACGAGAACACGGTCGGCGTACTGTTCGAGCCGATCCAGGGCGAAGCCGGCGTCCTCGTCCCGCCGGCCGGTTTCCTGCGCGGCGTACGCGAGCTGTGCACGAAGCACAACGTGCTGATGCTGGCCGACGAGATCCAGAGCGGCCTCGGGCGTACCGGTGAGACGTTCGCCTGCGACCACGAGTCCGTGGTGCCGGACATGTACATCATGGGCAAGGCGCTGGGCGGCGGCATCGTGCCGGTCAGCGCGGTCGCGGCCGACCAGGACATCCTCGGCGTCCTCAAGCCCGGCGAGCACGGCTCCACCTTCGGCGGCAACCCGCTGGCCTGTGCCGTCGGCATCGCGGTGATCGACCTTCTGCGTACTCATGAATTCCAGGACCGCAGCCGGGAGCTGGGCGAGCGCCTGCACACCGGGCTAGCCAAGCTGATCGGCGTCGGGGTGACCGAGGTTCGCGGCCGCGGCCTGTGGGCGGGCGTGGACATCGACCCGGCTAAGATGACCGGGCGCGAAGCGTCGGTGAAGCTCATGGCGCACGGCGTGCTGGCCAAGGACACGCACGGCTCGACGATCCGCCTCGCGCCGCCGCTGACCATCACCGCCGACGAGGTCGACTGGGCGCTGGATCAGCTCCACGAAGTGCTTTCTTAGGAGCTAGGGCCCCGGCCGCTGAAGCGTCCGGGGCCTTGCCATGATCCCGGTTAGATCAGGGTTATAACCGCATGTGACCGGCCACAAGCGAGCAATATCCCTGATCTTAACCAGATCTTGGAGTGGATCCCACGGACCCGCAGCCGCCGCCTACGAGTTGGGCAGGCGGAAGCTCATCGTCGGGGCTTCGACGAGCACCGACTGGGGCTGGACACCGGAGCTGGGGCCGAAGGAGGCGGGGCGGCCGACCTCTACACCGGGGTACATCTCCAGGTACTCGCCGGGGCCGAGCGGCCGCGGCTGGCGAGGCGTGATCTTGTCACCGCCGGGGTACGCCCACGCGCCGTTCATGCTGACATCCTTAACCGACAGGCCGTTGTGGTCGAACGCGAACAGCAGGTGGTTGCGGCTGACCGCCTTGACCGCACCCTCGTCGAGCCACTGGCCCAAGACGATGGCCTGCGGACCGGAGTCCCACTGCCCCTCCGGCGCCCGGCCGACCATGACCGGGGCGGCCGCGGTCACCAGGAAACGCTGGCGTACCACGCCGCCGATGCGTACGGCCAGGACATCCTGAGCCGGCGACGGACCGGTGTCGGCCAGCGGAGCGCCGTGGCGGGGGCACAACGGGTTGCCACGCAGCATCGGCAGCGGCTGGCCGACCGCGACGCGCATCTGGCCGAAGAGAGCGCAGTCGGGATCCGGGCAATGCCAGCGGCGCGACATCAAGCGGCGGCCCAATTCCGACGCAGCGTTAGGGACCGGTCCGCGTACGGTGATCGCAGCGCCGCCCGCCCCGGCGAGCGCCGCCCAGCCGGGCATGTTCCGGGAGACGATGGGCAGCCCGGCGACGTCGCTGATCTCGCGGACCCGGGGAATCGAGCCCTGTACGACCTCCACGTGGCCGTCGTCGGCCCAGCGGCGTACGACCATGCGCTCGCTGGAGGGCACATCGAGATCGGACAGCATCTGCTTGTCCACGACGCAGTAGACCAGTACGCCTTCCTCACCTACGTGCCGGGCGATGGCGTCGATGACCTGACCGAGGCGTACGAGGGTGGCCGGGCGGCCGCCGTCGAGGTCGACGTAGCGGACGATCTCGGCGAGGTCGAGTACGCCACGGGCGAGGGCGGGCTCCGTGGTGAGGCGGCGCTCGATCGCGTCCAGAACGTGGCTTACCTCAAACCGCATGCTGGAACCCTACTGGGCAGGCCAGGCAGCGGCCAGAGGACCCGGGGAGATCAACTTCCCCGATCCCGCCCGTTTCGCCGTGAAAACGTCCAAGATTGACAACATGGACTTCTGGGACGTGTTCTGGCTTCTCCTCATCTTCATCCCGCTGCTGCTGATCTGGGGCTTCGCCCTGGTCGACATCTTCCGGCGCGACGACATGCCGGGCTGGCTCAAGGCGCTGTGGGTCATCTGCGTCATCCTCGCGCCGTTCTTCGGCACTCTGATCTACCTCCTCTTCCGGCGGCCCGGCGCCACGCCGCAGGAGCGCCATGCTATGGACCAGGCGAGCCGGGAGTTCGTCGAAAAGTACGCCCCGTCCGACCACGCGCAGCAGCTCGCGGTGCTGTCGGATCTGCACGATCGCGGCAAGCTGACCGACGCGGAGTTCGCCACCGAGAAAGCTCGGCTGACGGCTTCCGACGACACCACGGCGGCCGCGTCTACGGCGGCCGCGGGGCGGCACGCCTCGGCGGCGGCTCCGACCGGCGGGACGACGCCCGGCCCGACCGGCCTCTGAACCGCGCCGCCCACGCCCGCCCGCTCGCTTGGAGCAGAGCGGGCGGCGGGCCGCGGGGTCTACGTGTAGGAGGAGAGCCGGGTACGCAGGGAACGCAGGTCCCGCAGGCGCCGCTCGTACGTGATGGCGACCGCGACGAGGATCCCGCCGCCGGCCCCGATCGGCAGCCACAGCGGCAGCGAACTCCAGACCTGCGTCACTTCGTGCAGCGCCACCACGATGAGCACGGCCCCGCCGAGGACGACCGGAGCTTGGCGGCGGCGTACCGATCCGGCGATGACGACGATGAGAGCGCCGGCGCCCAGCGCGAGGCGGCGTACCGGATCACCGGGTACGGGCAGGATCACTGCCAGCGTCGGCCCGAACGCGGCCACGAGCGCCGGGCCGTACCCGATCCAGCTGGTGAGCGACGGATCGCGCCGCAGAGCCAGGAAGCCCACGAGCAGCGCTACGCCCGCCAGCGGAAGCGAGTACGCCTCGACCGCCTGCACATCGCGCGAAATCAGCAACGCCCACAGCGCCGTGACCTCCAGCGCACCGGCGAGGGACAGCCGCAGCAGCCACTCGTACCGCCATGCCGCCGAGAGCCGGGCGAAGACGCTCAGCCCCAGCGCCACGCCCCAGACGAGGCACGCTTCGGACAGGCGTACGGCCGACGGAACGGTCGCGATGACGCCGACCGCCGCCAGATGGGCCGGTATCTCCAGGACGCGAATGCCGGGCCGGGGAACGAAGACGGAGCCGAGAAGCAGCGCGGCCGCGGCGAACAGGACCGTGAAGGCGATCCCGCGATCGGTCAGCCGTGCGGCGTAGCCGCTCGTGATCGCCAGCCCGATCCAGGCCACCCCGAACACCGCCCAGGACGGCCGCCGGATCGCCGTGAAGAGCGCCAGGCCCAGCGCGCATGCGCATACCAACGACAGACCGGTGATGAGGGACCAGTACTCGATCGACAGCCCGGACAGCCCGGATCCGGCGAGGACCAGCCCGACCGCCGCGCACCACGGCGCACGCCAGACCGCGTAGAGGACCAGCGCCAGGCCGGCGATGAGGAGGAACAGCGGCAGCCAGGGCCACACGAGTCCGAAGTGGACCAGCGCCAGCGCGGTCGGCACCGGCAGGGCGCAGTACAAGGCCGGACGATACGTCCACAGTGTCGCGACGATGACCGCTATCGACACCACGTCGGCCAGCCCGGCCGTAGGAGTCGACTGGCCGCCCAGCAGCCAGGTGTACGGCTCCAGAACGGGGAACAGTGGCGGGCGCGCGATGGCGAGCGCTAGCCCGAGAACGGCCCAGCCGGCGATCCGCTCGGCCACACCGGTCCGCGGCAGCACGGCCAGCGCCACCGCACCGCCCGCGACATAGACCGACTTGGTCCACGGGTCGCCCGGCACGGTCACCGCGATGAGAACGGCCGCGAGGATCGTCGCCCGCGCCGAGAGCTCCGCCGAACGCGGGTACCACCGGTGTACCGCCCAGGCGGCCAGTGGCAGCGCGGCGGCCGTCAGCGCCATCGTGTGGATCACATCACTGTGGACGGTCCAAGCCACGGCCGCGCTGAGTCCCACCGCGAGCGGCGCCGTCACGGCCATAGCAGCCACCCCCGCGATCCGGTCGCGCCACCAGCCCACCAGGGCCGTCCCGGCCGCGAGAATCGCCGTCACCCCGAGCGTGTACGCCAGAAGCGCGGGCCGGTCACCGCTAGCGAGAACGGCGTGCCCGGAAAGAACGGCGACGCCCACGCCGATGAGGGCGCGTACGACGTCCGGCGGGCGGAACCACAGCAACGCCGTGAGGAGGAGAGCCGTGGCGGTCAGGTCGGCGGCCGGCGGCAGCCGATCGGAGACGTATCCGGCCGGCATCGCCAGCGCCACTGCGACGGTGCCCGCGACGCCAATTGCACCAGCGGCGGCCGGCTGCACCCGGCGGGTCACGATGACACCCGCCGCGGTCAGCAGGATCACCTCGATCGTCACATTGTCGGTGTCACGCAGAACCGCGGTGCCGACGACGTACCCGAAGATGAGGAACCCCGCGACCGCACCGGCAGCGGCCACGCCGATCAGCATTCCCCGCCAGGCCGCACCCCGACCGCCCAGCTCCGCCAGTGCGGTCACCACGGCGAGCGCGGCGATCAGCCCGATCGTCCACAAGCGAGCGTCGCCGGGGTCGAGCCGGACGGCCGTCACCAGCCCGACGAGCACCACCAATCCGGTGAACCAGGCGCTGGACGCGGTCAGCCAGAGCGACTGCGGTCGCAGTACCGGTCCGGCCACGGCGACCGCCCCGGCGAGCAACGTCGCTCCCCCGGCGACGGCCAGGGCCGATGCGCTTGTCGCTTGATAGAGCGTTGCGAAGGCGTACCCATGGGCGAGCGCGAGGCTTACGGCGTACGCCATGGCGGAAAGCAGCTGGAGCGGCGAGAAGCGCAGCCGGACGACGGGCAGGTTGGCCGCGGCGACGGCGCTGAACACGAACGCGAACCCGGTGGCGCGGCCGTCGATGAGCGTGGCGAAGACCAGCGGCAGCACCGGCTGGCCGACGACCAGGCCGATGTACGCCGGCCCGGTAAGCCGCGTCATTCGTCCATAGAGGACAGCCACGGCTGCGGTGATCCCGGCGACTATGCCGGCGTAGGTCCAGCCCGAAACCTGCGCTTGGACGCCGCCGAGGTCGACGCGCCAGATGGAGTACCCGTCGAGCGCAACCAGGAGCAGGCCCAGCGCGGCGAACGTCTCGGCGGTGCCGCGCAGGCCCCGGCGCAGCGTCAGCACCGGTACGCCGAGCGTGGCCGCGGTGATCACCGCGAGGATGATCGCCTTGCCGGCCATGCCGAACGTGCCCCAGGCGAATGCGGTGAACACGATCGCGGCGATGCTCAGCAGGATGCCGCCCAGCACGAACAGCACGTTCTTCACCGTCTGCGTGGACGTCTCCGGCCGAGCCGCCTTCGCGACGTGCGCGGCCGGCCCGGGTGCGTGTGCGGCCGCCCAGACCTGAGCGGCGATCTGGGTACGCCGCCGCTGAGCCGCCTGCATCAGCCCCGCCAGCGCGGTGTACGCGGACTGGGCCTGCGCGACGGCGGCGTGCGCGGTAGCGAGCTTCGGCCGCAGCTCGGCGATCTGCACGTCGAGCTGGATCACCTCCGCCGCCAGCGGATCGGGCCCCCGGCCGCAGCCGGGGCACCCGGTCTCCAGGTTCGCCTCGGCCAGGCAGGCCGGGCAGGGGTAGGACGTCATGCTCGGAATCGTCGCCCCTGGCGGCCGGTGCGCGCCTGAGCGGAACGGCTCAATCCGCCCCGCATCCGGTACTCAATTGCCCTCCATGATCCCGGTTAGGTCAGGGAGGGGTGAGGGCCTCAGCAAGCGCAGGCGGCGCCGCTGGCCGGGGCGGTGAGCGGGTCGACGTCGTTGTGGAGCCGACCCAGTGCGGTCTGAGTACTGAAGCCCTCCCGAACCCAGTACTCGTACCCGCCGAGCATCTCCTTCACCCGGTAGCCGAGCCGGGCGAAGGCCAGGGCCGCCCAGGTGCTGCCGTTGCAGCCGGGTCCCCAGCAGTAGGTGACGACGACGGTGCCGGGGTCGACGAGGTCGGCGGCGCGCGTCTCGATCTCGTTGGTCGGCAGGTGAACGGCGCCGGGAATATGCCCCTGCTCCCACGCTTCCTTCGAGCGCGTGTCGATCAGCACCCAGCCCGGTACGCCGCTCTCCAAGTCGTGGTGCACATCGGAGACGTCGGTCTCGAACGACAGGCGGGCGGCGTAGTGAGCGGCGGCGACGTCCGGCGCGGCCGGCGGAACGAAGAGAACTGCGGTCATGTCCACCATCGTGCGATCCGGGCCGCGCCGGTGACAGTGGCGTGATCGCCGCTGTTCGCTAAGATTCCGCCATGCAGATCGAGATGCCGGCGTACCCGCCGACCGGCCCGCGGCACACGGTCGGCGTACTGGCCTACGCCGGGATGGCGCCGTTCGAGCTGAGCTGCGTCGTCGAGGTCTTCGGCCTGCCCCGGCCCGAGTTCGACCGGCCGTGGTACGCCCTGTCGGTCTGCGCCGAGCGCCCCGATCCGATGCCGATGGTCGGCGGCTTCACCGTGAGTACGCCCACCGGGCTGGACGTGCTGGCCGCGTCCGACACCGTGGTCGTGCCGGGCGTACCGGACGTCCGGGGTGCGGTGCCGGACGCGGTCGTCGAGGCTCTGCGGTCGGCGTACGCCCGCGGCGCCCGGATCGTATCGATCTGCTCCGGCGCCTTCGCGCTGGCCGCGGCCGGGCTGCTCGACGGCAGCGAAGCCACGACACACTGGCGGTACGCCGGCCTCCTGGCCGAGCGGTACCCGAAGATCACGGTGACGCCCGACGTCCTTTACGCCGACAACGGCCAGGTCCTCACCAGCGCCGGCAGCGCCGCCGGGCTGGATCTGCTGCTGTACATCGTCCGCAAGGATCACGGTGCGGCCGTCGCCAACGCGGTCGCCCGCAGATTGGTGTTGCCGCCCCACCGCGACGGCGGGCAGGCGCAGTTCATCGAGGTCGGCGTACGCGACGTGGCCGACGGCGACGGTGTGGCCCGCGCAATGGCCTGGGCGCTGGAGAACCTGTCCGCCCCCGTGACCGTGGCCGGCCTCGCGGCTCGGGCGCACATGGCGGAGCGCACGTTCCTGCGGACGTTCTCCCGGCAGACGGGTACCAGCCCGATCCGGTGGCTCATCGAACGGCGCGTGCAGGCGAGCCTGGCGTTGCTGGAGGGCGGCGACGCGCCCATCGATCAGGTCGCCGCCGCGGTCGGCTTCGACAGCGCCGTCACCTTCCGGCACCACTTTGGACGGTCGATGCGCACGTCGCCTTCGGCGTACCGCAAAACCTTCGCGAGCCGCACGCCACGCGAACCGGGACCGGGCCGCGAGGCTCAGACGGTCTCGGGTGCGCTCGCTGAGCCGCGGGCGGAGCCGGAGAAGCGACGCAGCAGGCCGCGCCCGGAGACCCGGCGCACGATCTCGCCGTAGGCGATGCCGACGGCGAAGCACGCGATCAGCACCATCACCGCGGAGAAGCCGCGCTGCTCCAGCCGCGAGGCGACCTGCCAATGGGTGATGTAGACGTAGAGCGACGCGCTCGCGATCGTGCCCACCGCGATGTTCATCCAGCGGTGGCTGGGCAGCGTACGCACCCAGACCAGCAGCAGGATGCCGACGGTGACGATGGTGGCCCGGTGCTGGGAGAGGAAGAACCAGGGCACGGTCGCGACCACGCAGGCCGACACGAGCAGCCGCTGCCAGACGGCCGAGGCCCGAGCGGCGGCCCACCCGACGGCGAAGATCCAGAACAGCAGGATCGGCGTCGCACGGTTGTACTGCGACGGCGAAGTGAGGTCCAGCAGGAAGCGGATGGCCGGGCCGGACAGCATCAGCGTCGCCGGGAGGGCGAAGGGGAATCTCCGCTCGATCCGGTCGCCCCACGGCGTCAGCAAAACCGCGCTGGCGGCGATGAGGTAGTACAGCAGCGTCTCCAGGAACCAGTAGTGCCATTCGGCGTTGCTGTTGTCCGTACCGACCAGGTAATTCGCCATCACGAGATTGACGGGCGAGTAGACATCCAACGTCAGTAAGGCCAGCGCGATCCACGCGACCGACGGAAGGTAGATGCGCCAAGCGGTACGCAGTATCTGGCGGGCCCGCCCGAACCGGTCCACCGCGGCCGACAGATTGAACCGCGCGAAGTTGTACGCCGCGACGCACAGCATCACATGCGAGCCGCCCGGCAACACCGCCAGCTTCAGGTGGGTCAGGACGATGAAGACGATGGAGACCGCTCGCAGCAACACACTGGTGTCCAGCACCGGCCGCACGGATGGACGGGCCGGCGCGACGAGGTCCCGGATCGGCATCGACGGCCAGGCCGGCGGCAGCGGGCCGATCAGCCGCTCCAGCTGGATCGAAGTGGTCACATAGGACAGTGAATCGCCGCCCAGATCGATGAACGTGTCGGACGGGCGGACGGTGCGGGCGCCGAGCGCTCGCGCGTACAGGTCCCGGACCGCAGTCTCCTTGTCCCGCACCGCGGGCGGCTCGGCCGGCTCGGTGGCCAAGGCACGGATCGCGGCCAAGTCCGGCTTTCCGGAAGGCAGCCTCGGCAATTCCCCCATCACGTGTACGCCCACCGCATGGCGAGGCAGCCCGTACTCGGTGGCGACGGCATCGGCGATCCTCGCCCCGTCTTCTCCGGAGCCTTCGACTGCTACGACGAGTCCGTCGTCGGTGCCCGTACACGCGGCGGTGTATCCGCGCCCGGCCAGCGTGCTCTCGATCTGCTGGAGATCGATCCGCAGGCCGAAGAGCTTGAGGAAGCGGCTACGCCGGCCGACGATCTCGTACAGCCCGGCGTCGTTGATCCGGGCCAGATCCCCCGTGTGCAGCTCGTGCACGGTACGCCCGGCCGCCAGGTCGGCCGGCGTGGTGGCGTACCCGAGCATCACGTTTGGTCCACTGTAGACAAGTTCGTGCGCGCCGGCCTCGTCCACCGGTTCCACCGGCGCGAGCCGGAACGAGCCGCCCGGGATCGGGATCCCGATCGCTTGGGGATGCAGGGTCGCCAGGTGCGGCGGCAGGTACGCCATCCGCGCGGTCGCCTCGGTCTGCCCGTACATGACGAACAGATCCCAGCCCTGCTCGCGACCCAGCTCGGCATAGCGGCGTACGCGCTCGGGGTCGAGCCGCCCGCCGGCCTGGGTGATATAGCGCAGGCTCGGCAGCCGCCAGCCGGCGAAGCCGAGCCGGTCCAGCAGGTCGAATGTGTAGGGTACGCCCGCGAAGGAGGTCCCGGCGCGGGCGCGCAGCAGCTCCCAGAACGCGTCGTCGGACACCGAGTGGTCGGTCACGATGACGGCGGCCCCTCGCAGCAGGTGACTGTGCAGCACCGAAAGCCCGTAGCAGTAATGCAGCGGCAGCGTCGTCACGCCCCGGTCGGTCTCGCGGATCCGCAGGTACGCGGCGATCGCCTCGGCGTTGGCCTGAAGGTTCTCATAGGACAGCCGGACCAGCTTCGGCGAGCCGGTCGTGCCCGAGGTGCTCAACAGCAACGCGAGATCGGGGTGCAGCGTGTGCATCGGCTGCGGGTGCCGATCCTCGATCGCCAGATCCGCCGTGATCACCGTGTCGGGCGCGTACGCCGAAATCATGGTCGCGACGGCCCCCGGCGAGTCGGCCGCGACCAGGAGGGCAACGTGGCCGGCCCGCAGGATCCCGAGGTACGCCACGATCGTGTCGACCGAGTTGGCGCAGGCCAGCATGACTAGCCGCCGCGGGCCGGCGAGGCGGTCGGCCACGGCCTGGGCCCGGCCGGCCAGCTCGGCGTACGAGACCGACTCGGTCTCGGTCAACAAGGCCGGGTTGCCGGCGTGCCGTTCCAGATCGGCGGCGAAAAACCACGTGACGGCATCTGTCGATGGAGCCTGCACTCCGTGCAACCTAATTGATGATGAGAAGCTTTCACATCAACCGCATAGGCTATGCGCCGCATGACGAACAGCCGGACATCGGCGACGATCATGCTGGGCTCAGGCGACGGCCGGTGTGGCCAAGACGACCCGGCCGCCGGTGCCGCGCAGGCCGGATCGGGCGCCGGCCTCCCAAGCGTGGTCGAGGACCAGCACCACGGCCGTATGACCGGGCGCCAGGTCGGCCGCTACGTCGTCGATGTCCTCGTCGCCGATGAGCCCGCCGGCCGGATCGACCACCTCGACCGTGCCCGATGTGCACTTACGGACCAGGAGCGCGTCGAGGATCCGGACCGTCCCGGATGCCGCCAGGCGCCGCAATTCCGGTGCGTACGCCGCATCCGGAGCATCGCCCGGAAAGTCGAGGACCACGAACTCCAGCATGGCCTATCAGCATATTGGCCGGATGCCCGATCTCGGCCGGGATTGAGAGATATGTTCGCGTCATGAGCGTCGCAAGCGAGTACACCCTGGTCTCGGCGTGGCGCAAGATCATTCTCGTCGGTGCGGGGCTGTCGATCCTGCTGGGCTTGGCCCTGCTGTTCTGGCCGCGCGCGACGGTTCTCGTGCTCACCGCCCTCGTCGGGGTCTGGCTGCTCGTGCTCGGCGCCACCCACCTCGGTGAGGCCGCGGGCACCCGGACGGCATCGCGAACGGGCCGGGGTTTCTACGCCCTCGGCGGGGCGATTTACCTGCTGGCCGGCGTAGTGGTGCTGGCGAACCTGCGGGGCTCGGTGAGGTTCGTCGCCATTCTGCTCGGCGTGGTCTGGATCTGCGCCGGGTTCAGCGAAGTCGTCAGCGGCTTCACCCACGTCGGCGGCTTGTGGGTACGCGCGGCGGCCATCCTGACCGGCCTCACCAACATCGCGCTCGGCATCATCGTCCTGGTCTGGCCCGGCATCTCGCTGAAGGTCCTGGTGTGGATCGCCGCCCTGTGGCTGATCCTGCTCGGCATCGTGCAGCTGTACTTCGCGTACCGGGCCCGGCAGGCCGAGCGCGAACTGCGTACCCGCCCCCGTTCGGACCCGCCTCGCCCCGACCCGCCAAGATCTTGGCGGGGGTAGCGCGTCAGAGTGCGGCGAGGTAGTCGCGGCAGGCGCCGTACGCGGCGCTGACCCGGCGGCGCAGACCGGCGGCGTCGCGATAGGCCCATGGATTGTCGTCCCGCTCATCCCCGGTCCCCGTCGGCAGCACGTGCACGACGACGCCCTCGGGCACGGCCGCGAGCTCGCGGGCGAACCGGGCCCGGCGGCTGATCTCCATGGCCGTCGTGGCCACCTCCCACGGCCGTTGCGGCGGCGTGAGCGGCCGGTCGAGGCGCCCGACGTGCAGCACGTAGATCATCGTCGCGCCCAGGGCGACGGCCTGGCCGACCGGGAGCGAGTTGACGATCGCACCGTCGACGAAGTGCTCGCCGTCGATCTCCTCGGGCGGCAGCAGGCCGGGTACGGCCGCCGCGGCCATCACCGCGGGCAGCAGTTCGCCGTCGCTGAACCAGACTTCGGCCGCCCGCTCGATCCCAGCCGCGCACACGTGCAGCGGTACGGCCAGATCGGCGAACTTCTCCGGCAGCGCTCGCGACAGCAACCGCCGCAACGGCAGCGGTGAGTGAAGGTGCGTACGCGTGGCGAACCGGCGCAGCTGCCGCGGGATGGATTCGCCGTAAACCTCGCCCATCTCCGGCGAGGCCCACAGGCGTACCAGTTTGTCGGTGACGGCCGGGGACGGGTCGGCCGCGACCACTCCGGCGTTGATCGCGCCGATGGAGGTGGCGACGAGCAGATCGGGCGCGATGCCGGCGCGCGACAGGGCCCGGAGCATGCCGACCTCGACCGCGCCCAGTACGCCGCCGCCGCCCAGGACAAACGCCGTCGAACCCATAGAGATCACCGTACAACGGCCGGGCACCGGGCCGGCGACACGGACGAGGTAGAGTCGCCGGGCATGACCGAGTTTCGCATCGGCGAGGCGGCGGAGCTGCTCGGCGTCAGCGCCGACACGGTCCGCCGCTGGGTCGATTCCGGGCGCCTGCGGGCGAACCGGGCCGGACGCGGTCAGCGTGTCATCACCGGCGCCGATCTCGCCGAGTTCGCCCGCACCCAGTCGGGCGAGCCCGACGAGCGCTCCGGTGTCTCGTCCGCGCGCAACCGGCTGCGCGGCATCGTCACCTCGATCGCAAAGGACGCCGTGATGGCCCAGGTCGACATCCAGGCCGGTCCGTTCCGGATCGTCTCGCTGATGAGCCGCGAGGCCGTCGACGACCTCGGTTTGGAGGTCGGCTCCGTGGCGGTCGCCGTGGTGAAGTCGACGACCGTGGTGGTGGAGCGGGCATGAGACGGCGGCTGGCTACCGCGCTCGCCGCGGCGTTGCTGTTCACCGCGGCCGGATGCGCCGACGAGAACCAGCGTACGGGCGGCCAGATCGCGGTCTGGGCGCCGATGTCGCTCGGCGCCGTCCTGCGCATCCTGGAGCCGAAGTTCGAGCGCAGCCACCCCGACCTCGACGTGGTCTTCACCTTCGGCGACGACGCCGGCATGGCCCGCCAGCTCACCGCCGGTGCCCCGGTGGACGTCTTCGTCGCGTCGGCGGCCGCCATGAGTCAGGTCAAGGGCACGACGCCGCAGCTGGTCGCCCGCGACCGGCTGGCGATCGCGGTCGGCCCGGCCAACCCGCTGAAGATCGCCTCCCTCAAGGATCTCGCTTCCCGCAAGGTCGCGCTGTGCGTAGCCGCGGTCTCCTGCGGTGCTGCCACCCGCGCCGCGCTCGACCAGGCCGGCGTACAGCTGGCCCACCCGGTCGAGCAGCCCGACGTGAGCACTGCCCTCACCCGGCTCACGCTGGGCGAGGTCGATGCGGCCCTGGTCTACCAGAGCGACGCCGCGGCCGCGATCGGCCAGGTCGACTCCGTGGAGCTGCCCGCCGTACCCCTCACCGACATCCAGGTCACGGTCCTGCCCCACGCGGCCAACGTCGGCGGGGCCAAGGAGTTCGTGGACTTCGTCGCCTCCGTTCAGGGGCGTACCGCCCTGGAGGGCTCGGGCTTCACCACCCCTTGACGCGTACGCCGAAAGTCAGCCGAGTTCCGACGGGGAAGCGGGCGCCTCCACGCGCAGCCGTTGCCCCATGCGGTCGAAGAGGAACACGCGGTCCAGGTCGACCTTGACCGCGAACGCCTCGCCGACGGCCGGGCGAGGTCCGGCCGCCACGCGGACCACCAGTTCGCCGAAGGGCTCCTCCAGGTCGTCGTCGCCGGAGCGGCGCTGGTGCGGGACGAGCCGGCCGATCGAGGTCTGCGCGTCGGCCGAGGCATAGGCCGCCGGTACGCCGATGAGCCCGGTGGACACGTGCACCAGCATCTCCGCGCCGAGATCCTCGACGAACGAGACCGTGCCCCGCAGCACCGGACCGTCGGTGTCCACCGGCACCGGCGTCAGCGCGTCGGTACGCAGCGCCACGGTCACGCGATCGGTGTGGTGACCGGGCAGCGCCGAACTGGCCTCCAGCACCTGGTCGCCGAGGTCCAAACAGGACATTCCGCCACGTCCGGTGTAGACGGCGCCCTGCACGAGGGTGGTCCGGGCGGCGCCGACGAACCCGGCCACGAACACGTCGATGGGGTCGCCGCGAATCTCGTGGGGCGTACCGATCTGGTGAATGCGGCCGTTCTCCATCACCGCGATCCGGTCGCCGAGCGCCAGCGCCTCGTGCTGGTCGTGGGTGACGTACAGGGTGGTGACCTTCAGGCGGCGGGCCAGCCGGGCGATCTCGGCGCGCAGCGCCAGCCGCAGGTGAGCATCCACCTGGGACAGTGGCTCGTCGAGCAGGAAGGCCCGGGGGTTGCGCACGATCGCCCGCGCGACCGCGACCCGCTGGCGCTGGCCACCGGAGAGCTGGCTCGGCCGCCGCTCCAGCAGATCCCCGACGCCGAGGTAGCCGGCGACCCGCTCGACCCGCTGCATGTCCTCGGCCAGCGACTTGCTGCCGGAGTGGCCGACCCGCAGCGGCATCGCGATGTTCTCGCGGGCGGTCAGGTGCGGGTAGAGGGCGAAGTCCTGGAACACCATGGCGACGCCGCGTTCGCGGGCGGCCAGCTCGGTGGCTTCGCGGCCGTCGAGGTAGACCTCACCGGAGGTCGGCTCCTCCAGACCGGCGATCATGCGCAGGATGGTCGACTTGCCGCAGCCGGACGGGCCGAGGAGCACGACGAACTCCCCGTTCTGGATGGTCATCGACACCTTGTCGACGACCGTTCGGCGCCCGTACGCCTTGGTCAGCTGCCGAGTCTCTATCACACCTCACGCCCGCCCGAGTTAACGCCCACGCACCGACATCGTGGACCTAGCGGACTTCGCGTGCAAGCGCCGGGGCGCCCCCAATGATCGAGGACGCCCCGCATTCATCACTCTGAGTTACAGGGCTTGCCAAAGCGCCGGAACGTTCGGTGGCTCCCAGCCGACCAGTGACGTGTGTGGTTGCAGGCACTGGTAGTTGCGGCCGCCGTAGCTGACCCGCGTACCCGCCGTGTACGCCACGTTCGGCGCCCACGCTGGGTATTGGCCGGTACTGGTCGGGCTCGCCGACGGGCTGCGGCTGGCCGACGGCGACACGCTCGGACTGGCCGACGGGCTGCGGCTGGCCGACGGCGACACGCTCGGACTGGCCGATGTGGACGGGCTGGCGGTGCCGCACGGACCGTTGTCGGTCCACGGCTTGCCGTCGCCGGTGTTCAGGTCCGGCTGGTTACCCTGCGTCCACCACTTGGCGGTGTACTTGCGGCCGTTGAACGACACGACCGCACCGCCGTTGTACGCCGTCGTCGCGACCCAGGCCGGTGCGGTGCACGCCGGCGGAGTACTCGGGCTGGCGCTGGCCGATGCACTCGGACCGGTGCTCGCCGAGGTGCTCGGGCTGGCGGGCGTACTCGGCGAGGCCGTGCCGGTGCCACGTGGATTGTCCACAGTGAGGGCGTACGTGGTGCCGCCGAAGGTCAGCGTGTAGTTCGACGGTGATGCGATCGGCAGCACGTAGTTGAGCACGACCTCCGCCGAGGCGCCCGGCGCGATCGACAGGTAGCTCGGTATCGTCACCGAGGCGTGGTGGAAGTCGCCGCGCAGGCCGCCGATGTTGTTGCCGGTGTGGCCGGGCGTGACCGTCATCGACCACCCCGACTGCTGCGACATCGTCCCCGGAGCCGAGGTGCCGTAGTCGAACTCCAGCTTCGCGCCGCCCGGAATGGTCATCGTGGAGTTGTTGACGACCGTCATGTGGGGGTTGATCGGGTAGTTGGCGTCGCCGAGGGCGAACCCGGTCAGCGTCACGTTGACGGTGAGCGCGGTCGCCGGCATGACCCGGCCGGCCCGGCTGGCACCGTAGGCCGCGGCCGTCTTGAACTTGTCGTACGCCAGGTTCGTCAGCGTGTTGCCCATGAAGTACTGGCCCTTGGCGCTGTCGAACGCATAGTCGCCGGCCAGCTCCCAGATCATCAGGCCGCCGATGCCCTTGGCGTTGATGTAGTCGGCCTTGGCCCCGATGGACTGCTCGTCCTCGGTGGACAGGAACACCTTCTTGGTGGTGTTCCACAGCCACGGCGCGACCAGCGCGGCCGAGTAGTTGCGAGCGTACGTGCCGGTGATGCGGTCGTCGGGATCGGTGGCCGGGGTCAGGCCGTAGGCGGCCAGGTAATCGCCGGTGATCCCGTTCTCCAGATTCTTGGCGTGCCACATCGGGTTGGAGCCGGCCGGCTCCTCGTTGCCCGCGGTGTCCAGGTCGTGCCAGAGGTTGTCGATGCCGATGGCGCCGTCGCCGCACGGGCTCTGCGTACCGACCGGGCAGTTGGCCGTCTTGGCCGCCGTACCCCACAGGCCGTTGGTGCCGCCGGTGACGTTGCGGAAGCCGCGCGTGTAGTACGGTACGCCGATGTTGATCCGTCCACTCTGGACCGCACCCCGGAAGTAGTGGTACGCCCAGTCCGTGTTGAGGTAGCCGATGTTCTGGTACGCGCCGTAGACCCCGGCGGCGGTCAGCTCGGCGTCGTCGCCGTTGTCGTAGAGCGCCGCATTGGGCCCGACGAACTTGTTCCAAGCGCCGTGCAGGTCGTAGGACATGATGTTGATGTAGTCCAGATACTGCGTGGCCTGGTACGCCTCCTCGCCGCGCAGCAGCCAGCCGGACGCGGGCGCCGCCACGGTCAGCATGTAGTACTTGCCGTCGGTGGCGGCCGCGGTGTCGAGCTTCTCCCGCAGCGACTTCATCAGCGCCTGGTACGACCGGTTCAGTCCGGCCCGGCGGGCGTTGGCCTGAGCGAAGTCGAGCGGGTTGCCGGCGTCGTTGTTGGACGTCGGGTACTCGTAGTCGATGTCGACGCCGTTGAACCCGTAGGTCCGCAGGAACGTGACCACCGAGTCGGCGAAGGTGGTGATGCCGGCCGTGTTGATCGAGCCGTCGGCGTTCGTCGTCATCCGGTAGAAGCCGCCCGAGTCGATGCGCGTACCGCTGTCGTCGAAGAAGCCGCCGGTCTCGGCCCAGCCGCCGACGCTGACCAGCGTCTTGACGGCGGGATTGGCCTTCTTGTACTTGTTCAGCAGGTTGAAGTGGCCGGTGTAGGAGTACTGCGGGTCCATCTCGGCACCGGCCACACCCGGCCAGGTCATGTTGGTCGCCGCATTGGTGGCCGCGGTGGGCGTACCGATGGAGATCTTGTTGGCCGCGTCGACGTGCGCGAAGGCGTAGTTGATGTGCGTGACCTTGGTCCACGGGATCTGGTTCGCCAGGTACCTGGGCGAGCCGTCGCGCCCGGTACGCCAGCTCGTGAAGTAGCCGATGATGCGCCGGGGGTGATCGGCGCCCATGGTCTCGCGCCCGTTGGTGTCGTACGCCGCGCAGTAAGGAACAGCGACGCCGGGGGTGGGGTAGAGCCCGTCGGGGCGGCAGACCGTGTGGTCGGTCGCGGAGTGGGCGGTGCCGGAGACCGCCACGGCGAGAGCGCTCGCCGACAGTCCCATGATCGTTGCCGTTACCAGGTGGAGCAGGGGTTTGCGCCGCATTCGACACGCTCCTGGAATAACTGTTAGCAAACTTTGCTAAAAGTTAACCGGCGTCACGCGCATCACGCAAGAGCAACTCGGAATACCAGGCGCGCGACATCAGACCGAACCGCCGGCGATCCGCGGTGATGTGGACCCATGGCATCCGGCCGCGGCGAAGGCGAGGCCCTGAAGCAGAGAAGGGCGGCAGGCGATGGAAGGCCAACCCCCTCGGCCCCTCCACCACCCGCCGCCCACATGGGGAGGAGGTGTGCTGCGATACGGCACGGGCGCTGTGGCGCTCGCCGCCGCTTGCTCTATTAGGACGCCTGACCCAGCGTGACGGTTGCCGTCTGGGTGTTCCCATCTCGCTTGAAGGTCACCTCGACCTGGTCGCCGACCTTGCGCGCCTGCACGGCGCTCACCAGGTCGTCGGAGTCGTTGATGGTCTGGTCGCCGAACTTGACGATGACGTCGCCTTCCTTCAGGCCGGCCTTCTCGGCGCCGCTGCCCGCGACCACTCGCGCCACGGTGGCTCCACCGGTGGGACTGTCGGCCGCGCTGACCCCCAGGGCCGGGTGCGACACCGTCTCGCCCTTGATCAGCTGCTGGGCCACGCTCGTCGCCCGGTCGCTCGGGATGGCGAAGCCGATGCCGATATTGCCCTCGCTGCTGCCGTTGGTGGCGATCGACGAGTTGATGCCGATGACCTCGCCCTTGGTGTTGACCAGCGCACCGCCGGAGTTGCCGGGGTTGATCGGCGCGTCGGTCTGCAGCAGGCCCGACATCGAGCTGCCCTGTACGCGGATGGTCCGGTCCTCGGCGCTGATGATGCCCTCGGTGACCGAGCCCTCCAGGCCGAGCGGGCTGCCGATGGCCAGCACGGTGTCGCCCACGCGGACGTCGGCGCTCTTGCCGAACTTGGCCGCCGTCAGGCCGGTCTTATCGGCCTTGATGACCGCGAGGTCATAGCGGGAGTCGGTGCCCACGACCGTCGCCGAGGCCCGCGAGCCGTCGGTGAAGAGCACCGTGACCGTGCGGCCCTGGGCCGTCGCCACGACGTGGTTGTTGGTGATGATGTAGCCGTCGGCGCTCATCACGACGCCGGAGCCCTCGCCGGACTCGGTGGTGATGGACACGACGCTCGGGCTCACCGCGGCGGCGATGTCGGCCAGTGAGGCGCGGTCGATCGCGGGTGCGGCGTTGATGGTCTGGGTCTGTACCGGGTTCTTGTCGACCAGCGCGGCGCCGACCACACCACCGGCGAGGGCGGAAGACACCGAGATGATCCCGGCCGCGGCCACCGCCGCGAGGATCTTCAGGACCGGGCTCTTACGGCGCGGCGCGGCGTACGGGGAGTTCGGCGGCAGGTTGCTGCCGGGCGGCACCCAGGCGCCGCCGGAGGCCGGCGTCGCCGAGGTCGGCTGCGAGCCGTAACCCGCCTGCGAGGCATAGCTCGGCGGCTGCGAGCCGTACGCCGAATAGCCGCTGCCTTGTTGAGGCGTGTAGCTCGGGAACTGGGCGGTGGTGGCCGCCGGGGCCGGCGCAGCGGAGGCAGGCGCGGGCGGGGCGGGCGCGGGCTCCGCAGAGGGCCGCGCGACGGGAGCGGCGAACGGGTTGTCGGACTGCGGCCGGCTGGATTCCGGCTCGGGGATGCTCTGCGGGTCGCTCATGTCAATGACTCTTCCGGATATTTCTTGGTCATGTCTTGACTCGGGCTGAATCTCAGCTGTGAATCATTCATCACGAATGCGAAGTTCAGCGGGGGGCCTCCATCGGATACCCGCTACCCATCAACGGCTCGTCCTCGTCGTCCTCTATCAGCTCGGCCAATGGCAGCAGGACCCGGAAGGTCGCGCCGACCCCCCGCTGGGATTCGACCTCGACGGTTCCGGAGTGCGCGGCCACCAATGCCGCCACGATGGCCAGCCCCAGGCCGGTGCCGACCGTACCGTCCGTGCGGCGCGTACGGGCCGGATCGGCGCGGTAGAACCGCTCGAACACCCGCTCCTGCTGTTGCGGGCTCAGACCCGGTCCACGGTCATGCACTTCGATGACGGCCTGACCGTCCCGGCTCGCCAGCCGGACGATGATCGGCGTACCCGGCGGGGTGTGGGTCAAGGCGTTGCTGACCAGGTTTCCGATCACCTGGCGCAGCCGGGCGTCGTCGCCGCTGACCACGAGCGGGCCGGCGTCCGGCGTGACGACCAGGGAGACGTCGCGCTCGGGGGCGATCACGCGAGCCCCCTCGACCGCCTCGGCCGCCAGTACCCGCAGCTCGATCAGCTCCAGCTTGAGCGGGCGCTCCCGATCCAGCCGAGCTAGCAGCAGCAGATCCTCCACGAGCAGGCCCATGCGCGACGCCTCGCTCTCGATGCGCTGCACCACCTCGGCGGTCTTCTCCGGCGTGGTGACCGCACCCTGGCGGTACAGCTCCGCGAAGCCGCGGATGGTCGTCAACGGCGTACGCAGTTCGTGCGAGGCGTCGGCGATGAACCGCCGCATCCGCTCCTCGGAGCTGCGAGCCGCCGCTTCGGACGCGGCTTGGGCGGTGAACGCCGCCTCGATCTGGGTCAGCATCGTGTTCAGCGATCGGGCCAGCGAGCCCACCTCGGTCTTGGGCGTCGGGTTCTGCGGCTCGGGGTCCGGTACGCGCTGCGACAGATCGCCGGTCGCGATGGCACTAGCCGTCTTCTCGATCTGCGACAGCGGCCGCATGCTGCGCCGGATCAGCTCGGCGCCGATCGTTGCGGCGAACAGCAGCACCGAGACGCCGCCGAAGATGTTGATCGTGATCAGGCGCTGGACCGCCTTCTCGACCTCGTACTGCGACGCGGCGATCGCCAGCAGCTGGCCGTTGGGCATCCGGTTGACGTAGACGCGCCAGTGCTCGCCGTTGGGTGCGGAAACCGTGAACGGCTCGCCGAGCGTGTTGTGGGTCTGCCACGCGCTGGCCAGATCGGGCAGGTAGTCCGGCGACATCGAGGTGAGGAACTCCTCCCAGCTGTCACCGTCGGGATCTTCTGACCGGCCGCCGTAGTAGCGGCTGTTGATCACCGTCACCGGCCCGGAGTTCTTCAGCTTGTTCGTGACCGAACCCCACTCGCCCTTCATGCTGTCGTCGAGGTCTTCCACGAGATACCGCCGCAGCGCGGTGACGCTGGCGACCGCGATCAGGCTCATCGCCACGGTCAGCAAGACGAGGACCGTCGCCATCAGCTTGACGCGCAGGGGCTTGCTGCGGATCGGGTGGCGCAGCTGCGACGGAAGCCGGCGCAGGTGGGCGAGGAACCGGGACACCAGGGTCACACAGCCGGCTTCCGCAGCACGTAGCCGACCCCGCGCAGGGTCTGAATCAGCCGCGGCTGCACCGTATCGATCTTGCGACGCAGGTACGAGATGTAGGACTCGACGATGTTGTCATCGCCGCGGAAGTCGTAGTTCCACACGTGGTCGAGGATCTGCGCCTTGGACAGCACCCGGTTGGGGTTGAGCATCAGGTAGCGCAGCAGCTTGAACTCGGTCGGCGACAGCTGCACCAGCTTGCCGGCCCGGTGCACCTCGTGGGTCTCCTCGTCGAGGGTCAGGTCGGCGAAGCTGAGCTTCGGCGAGGACTGCTCCCCCGCGGTACGCCGCAGCACGGCCCGGATCCGGGCGGTCAGCTCTTCGAGGCTGAACGGCTTCGTCACGTAGTCGTCGCCGCCCAGGGTCAGGCCGCGGACCTTGTCCTCGGTCGCGTCCCGGGCGGTGAGGAAGACGACGGGCGTACGCACACCGTCGGCGCGCATCTGCCGGATGACCTCGAAGCCGTCGAGGTCGGGCAGCATGACGTCGAGCACGACGAGGTCGGGCCGCTGCTCCTTGAACGCGATCACACCGCTGCTGCCGCTGGTGGCCGTACGCACCTCGAAACCGGCGAAGCGCAGGCTGGCGCTCAGCAGTTCCACGATGTTCGGGTCGTCCTCGACGACCAGCAGCTTGGCCTCGACCTGCGCGGAGTTCATGCCCCCATCCAACCGCGAAGTGCTTCGGACCGCCTGCGCTTTGGCTGAGAGAAACCTGAAGAAATCTGTGAGGGTCCTGTGCACCGCCGCAAAGCCGGCAAGGCACCGCCGCAAAGCCGGCGATCGGCCGTCACCGCAAGAGTTCTCGCAGCGTACGCAGGGTGGCGTCGAGGCTGGCCGACACCGCTTTGACGGCACCCCGTCCGGGATCGGAGCGCGCGATGAGCGTACGCGCGTCGGCGGCGAAGCGGTCGAGGTGGGCTTGCAGCTCGGCGACCTCCGGCGACGTACGCCGGCCGCCAGGCGGCCCACCGCGCCCGGATCGCACCTGGCGAGCCTGTTCGGCGAGTTGCCGGCGGACGTCGCGGATGCCGCCGGAGACCCGCTCGCTGATCTCGTCGCCGAGGCGGGCCAGGTCGTCGACGGCCGTGCGGACCTCCCGATCGATGTCGGCCAGATCGCCGGCGCGGGCCTGCACCTCGGCGCGGCCGGCGTCGGTGAGCGCGTACGCCATCCGGTTGCCTTCGGCGACCCGGCTGACCAGGCCCTCCTCCTCCAGCTTCGCCAGCCGCGGGTAGATCGAGCCGGCGCTGGGGGCGTACATGCCGTGGAACCGCTCCTGGAGCAGGCGCATCAGCTCGTAGCCGTGCTTCGGCCCGTCCTCCAGCTGCTTGAGCAGGTACAGCCGCAGGCGCCCGTGCGAGAAGATCGGCGCCACGTCACTCGCCCGCCAGAAGCGCGACGTTGCCACTGGTCGACGCGGCGGCGAGGCTTCCACCGCCGGCACCGAGGCGGCCCTGGGCCGACCGGTTCCACCGGTGGTGACCGCCGTGCGCGGTGAGCGGGAACGCCGAGGTCACGTTGCCGCTCACGGCGGCGAGCCGGACATCGAGGCCGGCACCGGACGGTACGCGTACCGTGATGTCACCGGAGGTCGTGGTGAGCCGGATGGCCGACGGCGTCGACGAGTCGACGTCGCAGGTGATCGCGCCGGACACGGTCACCGCGTGCACCCGTTCGGCGCTGGACTGCGCGAGGGTCAGGTCGCCGGAGACGGTCTCCATCGTCAGGTCACCGCCGACGCCGAGCGCCTCGACCGGCCCGCTGACCAGTTTGGCGCGCGTACGCCCGGAGAGGCCGAGGAGGCTGATCTTCCCGGCCGTTACGTCCACTGTGGTCTGCGCCCGGAGCCCCGACACCGCCACCCGGCCCTGTACGACCGTGATGTCGGCGGTGACCTCGGGCGGCACGGCGAGCGTCAGCTCGCACGAGTAACGCTGCCCGAACCACCACCAATAGAAGGGATTGCGCTTGCCCTCGGTCCAGTGGCTGATCAGGATCGCGCCGTCGGCGCCCTGCTCGACGAGCACCGGTTTGCGGCCGACCGCCGCCACTTCGAGCCGCGGGGCGCCGAGCGTACCGACGATGCTGATCCGGCCGCGCGCCAGGCGTACGTCCAGGCGCTTGGGCTCGCCGTCGAACTGGATCCGCTGAGGACCAGAGACCTTCCACTGCCCCACCGCGGCTCCCTACGTCAAGCCACGAGCGCACCCCTCGCGGCGAGTGGGCCCAACGGTACCGCAACTCGCGATATATCGCGAGTATTGATCTCGGCGATGCGGGCCAGCGACCGCCGGTCGGCACCGGAGCCGGGGAAGATCGGCGCACCGGCGCTGACGTCCAGGCGCGTCCCCCGCGCCCACGCCAGCCGCTTCAGGCTGGTCAGCAGGGTTTCCTCGCCGATGAACGCGGCCGCCGTGGACCGCTGGCCGGCCGCGGTGAACGACAAGGTCATGGGCGTCACGGGTACGCCGGCATCGACCGCGGCTTGGAAGAACGCGGGCCGCATCGGGACCGGGCAATCGCCGCACCCCGTGGTGCCTTCGGGGAACACCGCGACGATGGATCCCTCGCGCAGTGCCCGCGTCGCGTCAGCGACCACGATCGGCAGCCGCCGCGGCGCTTGCCGATCCAGGAAGAGCGCCCGCTGCCAGACCGCCAGCCGCCCGATCACCGGCCAGGCCGCGATCTCGCTCTTGGCCACCAGGCGTACATCGCCGTCGAGCGCCATGACGGCGACGATGTCGATCCAGGACACGTGGTTGGCCACCAGCAGACCCGACCGCACCTGCCCGCGTACGCGGAAAGTCAGGCCGAGGGCCGCGAGCAGGGCGCGGGCCACCGCCCGGACCAGCGCGGGCCGCTTGGGTGCGACCACGAAGAAGAGGAGTACGCACGCCGCCGCGGTGAGGCGGGCCGCGAACCGCAAGGGACTCACGCGATCCGAGGCGGTCAGGCACGCGGGGCCGCAGCCAGACGTTGGCCGGAACAGGCTCACGGCGCCTCTCCCAAGAAGTGCTTGAGATAGCGCGGGTTCACGCGGTCGAGGCTGAGCAGGACGAAGAAGTCCGCGCACTCGAAATCGGGGTCGTACGCCGGCTCGCCGCAAACCCACGCGCCCAGGCGCAGGTAGCCCTTGAGCAGCGGCGGTACGCTCGCCCGGCCGGACGGCGTGCGGTCAGCGACCGGATTGCGCGGGGTGACCCGCAGCTGCGGCGGCGACAAGTGCTTCTGCACAACCTCCCGTACGCCCGCCGCATCCGCGATCGGAACCGATGCGCAACCGCCGAGCCACCGATAGTTGTGGTTGGTCAGATAGCGAGCGATGCCGGCCCACATCAGATTGATGACCGCGCCCGTACGGTGATCGGGGTGTACGCACGACCGCCCCGCCTCGACCAGCCGGTCCCGCAGAACCAGCAGCCTCGACAGGTCGAACTCGGTCTCGCTGTACCGGCGGCCGAGCCACACCGCGCGCTGCGGTGGCAGCAGGCGATACGTGCCGACGACTTCACCGGTGCGGTCATGCCGTACGACGAGGTGGTCGCAGTACGCGTCGAACTCGTCGACGTCCAGGCCGGCGACGCCGCTGTGCAGGGTCGCGCCGCACTCCCCGGCGAACACCTCGTGCCGCAGCCGCTGCGCGGCCTCCACGGTGGCCGCGTCGGTCGCGATGAGCGCCGAGTACCCGGTCGGCGCGACGGTCAACATCTGTGTCATGCGCCCTGTGTAAGGGTTGTGAACTGCGGCGGCGTGTCACGCCGGCTCCGCCGGTGTGACGGCTGAATGAACTCGTGTGGCAGGCTGGCGAATGTGATCGTCGCTGCGCGCTTCAACGGACCGCCCGCCACGGGCAACGGTGGTTACACCGCCGGCCTGCTCGCCACGATGATTGCGGCGCCGACGGTGACCGTGACGCTGCGTAGGCCACCCCCACTCGATACGCCGTACCAGGTCATGTCGTACCAGGTCGAGGAGGCCGGTGACGGGCTCGCGGCGTACTGCGACGGCGAATTGATCGCGACCGCCGTACCGGCGAGGGATCGGCCGGGCGCACCGGATTGGGCCGACCCGGCCACCGCGGGCGAGTACCCCGGCTTCACCGATCACCCGTTCCCGACCTGCTATGTGTGCGGCCCGAAGCGAGACGACGGTCTGGGCATCTATCCGGGTCCGCTGCCGAGCGGTGGCACCGCGGGCGTCTGGCGCGTACCCGGCGATGTCGGGCCGGCCACCGTATGGGCCGCCCTGGACTGCCCTGGCGGCTGGGCGATCATCTCGCCGGGCCGGCCGTACGTCCTGGGCCGGATCACCGGCGCCGTCGGTGAGGTTCCCGAGCCTGGTCAGGAGTGCGTCGTGATCGGCGAATGCACCGGCGTCGAGGGGCGCAAGGGATTCGTACGCAGCGGCCTATTCGCCCCAGACCGCCGCCTCATCGCCGCCGCCGAAGCCGTCTGGATCGCCGTTTGAACCGCCGCCCGGCCGGGCAGAAAGCGAACGTGTGAACCACGACACCCGTTGACCTCCACGTGAACGGCCGATACGGCAGCGCGTAGCCTTGGAGCCGACTTCTGTAGACCCTGACAACCCGCGTGAAGAGGGCGAGAGCGACCGTGTCGACGAACACCTCGCAGGAAAATCCACTGGCCACCTTCGGTCCCAACGAGTGGATCGTCGAGGAGATGTACCAGCGGTATCTGGCCGATCCCGCGAGCGTCGATCCGGCCTGGCACGACTTCTTCGCCGACTACAAGCCGCAGCTGGACAAGCCCGCTCCCGCGAAACCCGCCCCCAAGCCCACCGCCCCGGCCACGACCGCGGCCAAGCCCGCGACCCCCGCCGCCCCCGCTCCGAAGACCGATGCTCCGGCGACCAAGCCGGCCGCTGCGGTTCCGGTAGCGGCGAAACCGTCCAGCACGGACCAGCAGCCGAAGGCTGCGCCTGCGGCGAAGAAGGACGCCGACGGCGTACCCGTGAAGAAGGAAGCCGAAAAGGTCCCGCTGCGCGGCGTCGCCGCGCGGATCGTGCAGAACATGGACGCTTCGCTGGCCGTGCCCACGGCGACCAGCGTGCGGGCGGTACCGGCCAAGCTCCTCGCGGACAACCGCATCGTCATCAACAACGCTCTCGCACGCGGCCGCGGCGGGAAGGTCTCGTTCACCCACCTCATCGGGTACGCCCTGATCAAGGCCCTGGCCGTGCACCCGGAGATGAACAACTCCTTCGCCGAGGAGAGCGGCAAGCCGGTGATGGTCCTGCCGCCGCACGTCAACCTCGGCATCGCGATCGACCTGTCCAAGCCGGACGGTTCGCGCAGCCTGGTCGTGCCGAGCATCAAGGGCTGCGAGCGGATGGACTTCCGCCAGTTCTGGCAGGCCTATGAGGACGTCGTACGCCGGGCGCGCCGCAACGAGCTGACCCTGAACGACTACGCCGACACGACGATCTCGCTGACCAACCCGGGCGGCATCGGCACCGTCCACTCGCAACCGCGGCTGATGCCCGGCCAAGGCACGATCATCGGTGTCGGCGCGATGGAGTACCCGGCGCCGTTCGCCGGCATGAGCGAATCGCAGCTGGCGGACATGGCGGTCAGCAAGATCATTACGCTGACGAGCACCTACGACCACCGGATCATCCAGGGCGCGCAGTCCGGGGAGTTCCTGAAGGTCGTGCACGAGATGCTCATCGGCGACGAGTTCTACGACGAGATCTTCACCTCGCTGCGCATCCCGTACGAGCCGGTCCGCTGGGTACGCGACATCGCGCACACCTCCGAAGGCCAGATCGACAAGGCGTCGCGCGTCATCGAGTTGATCCGCGAATACCGCGTACGCGGCCACCTGATGGCCGACACCAACCCGCTGGAGTACGAGATCCGCAAGCACCCGGACCTCGACATCCGCCAGCACGGCCTGAGCCTGTGGGACCTCGACCGCACCTTCCCGGTCGGCGGCTTCGCCGGCAAGGAGAAGATGAAGCTGCGCGACATCCTCGGCGTACTGCGCGACTCCTACTGCCGGCGTACCGGCGTGGAGTACATGCACATCCAGAGCCCGGAGGAGCGCAACTGGATCGCGGCCCGGGTCGAGCGCAAGTACGAGAAGCCCAGCCACGACGAGCAGGCCCACACCCTCAACCGGCTCAACGCCGCCGAGGCATTCGAGGCATTCCTGGCCACCAAGTACGTCGGCCAGAAGCGGTTCTCGCTGGAGGGCGCCGAGTCGCTGATCCCGCTGCTCGACGAGGTGCTGCGGGCGGGCGCCGAGAACAAGCTCGACGAGGTCGTCATCGGCATGGCCCACCGCGGCCGGCTCAACGTGCTGGCCAACATCGTGGGCAAACCGTACGAGAAGATCTTCAACGAGTTCGAGGGCTTCATCGACCCGAAGACCACGCAGGGCTCCGGCGACGTCAAGTACCACCTCGGCATGACCGGCAAGTTCACCTCGCCGGACGGCCAGCACGGCGTGACGGTCTCGGTGACGGCCAACCCGTCGCACCTGGAGACCGTCGACCCGGTCCTGGAGGGCATCGTCCGGGCCAAGCAGGACCGCCTCGACCTCGGCCCGGAGGGCTTCACCGTCCTGCCGGTCCTGATCCACGGCGACGCCGCCTTCGCCGGCCAGGGCGTGGTGGCCGAGACGCTGAACCTGTCGCAGCTGCGCGGCTACCGTACGGGCGGCACCATCCACATCGTCGTCAACAACCAGGTCGGCTTCACCACCGCGCCGGAGCACAGTCGCTCGTCGCTGTACAGCACCGACGTGGCCCGGATGATCCAGGCGCCGATCTTCCACGTGAACGGCGACGACCCCGAGGCCGTCGTCCGGGTCGCCCGGCTGGCGTTCGAGTACCGGCAGGCGTTCAACAAGGACGTCGTCGTGGACCTGGTGTGCTACCGCCGCCGCGGCCACAACGAGGGCGACGACCCGTCGATGACGAACCCGCTGATGTACCAGATCATCGACGCCAAGCGCTCGGTCCGTAAGCTCTACACCGAGGAGCTGATCGGCCGCGGCGACATCACGGTCGAGGAGGCCGAGATGGCGCTGCGCGATTACCAGAACCAGCTGGAGACGGTGTTCAAGGCGACCCGGGACACCCAGACCACGTCGTCGGCCCGGCCGGTGCGCGTACGCGAGCCCGAGCCCGAGCCGATCGTCACGACGGCGACCACATCGGACGTCATCGCCCGCATCGGCGAGGCGCACACCTCCCTGCCCGGCGGCCTGACCCCGCACAAGCGCGTACAGCAGCTGCTCGACCGGCGCGCGAAGATGTCGGTCGAGGGCGGCATCGACTGGGCCTTCGCCGAGATCCTCGCGTTCGGCTCGCTGCTCAACCAGGGCGTGACCGTACGCCTGGCCGGGCAGGATTCGCGCCGCGGCACGTTCGTCCAGCGGCACGCGGCGGTCGTCGACGCGCACGGTGGCGACGACTACCTGCCGATCACCGCGGTCGCCAACGACAACGCGAAGTTCTATGTGCACGACTCCCTGCTGTCGGAGTACGCCGCCATGGGCTTCGAGTACGGCTACTCGGTGGAGAACCCCGAAGCGCTGGTGATGTGGGAGGCGCAGTTCGGCGACTTCGCCAACGGCGCCCAGTCGGTGTCGGACGAGTTCATCTCCTCGGGCGAGGCCAAGTGGGGCCAGCAGTCGTCGGTCACCCTGCTGCTGCCGCACGGACACGAGGGCCAGGGTCCCGACCACACCTCCGGCCGGCCCGAGCGGTGGCTGCAGATGTGCGCCGAGGACAACATGCGCGTGGCGATCCCGTCGACCCCGGCCAGCCACTTCCACCTGCTGCGCCGCCAGGCCCTGTCGCCCAAGCGCAAGCCGCTGGTGGTGTTCACGCCGAAGTCGCTGCTGCGCCACAAGCTGTGCGTGTCGCCGGTCGCCGACTTCGCCAACGGCACCTTCCAGCCGGTCCTCGGCGACCCCTATGTCACCGATGCCGCGGCGGTGAAGCGGATCCTGCTGTGCTCCGGCAAGGTCTTCTACGACCTCGTGCAGGCCCGCGCCGACCGGGGTCTGTCCGATGTGGCGATCATCCGGCTGGAGCAGCTCTACCCGCTGCCGGTCGAGGAGGTCAAGGCGCAGCTGGCCGCGTACCCGAACGCCGACGACGTCTGCTGGGTCCAGGAGGAGCCGGCCAACCAGGGCGCGTGGTCGTTCGTGGCGCTCAACCTGCTGGAGCACCTGGAGGGCGTACGCATGCGGCGCATCTCGCGCCCGGCGGCCGCGGCCCCGGCCGCCGGTTCGACCAAGATGCACGATGTCGAGCAGGCCGCGCTGCTGGAAGCCGCCCTGCCGAAGGCGGCCTGATGTACTTCACCGACCGGGGCATCGAGGAGCTGGTGGAGCGGCGCGGGGACGAGGCGGTCAGCGTCGAGTGGCTGGGCGAGCGGCTGCGGGACTTCGTGGACGACAACCCTGAGTTCGAGACGGCCATCGAGCGGCTGGCGACCTTCCTGGCCCGCTACGACGCCGACGACGACCAGTAGCGCAAAACGCCCCGAAGCCGTCCTGGCTTCGGGGCGTAAAGCGTTTGTGTGGTCTCTGGGGGAAGGGTCAGAGGGCGCTAGCGCGCACGCGCAGCCCACCACGGCGCTTGACGGCGCGCCGCTCCTCCTCGCTCATCCCGCCCCAGACGCCGGCGTCCTGGCCGGTCTCCAGTGCCCAGGACAGGCACTGGTCGGTCACGGAACACCGCCGGCAGACCGCCTTCGCCTGCTCGACTTGGAGCAGCGCCGGGCCAGACGTCCCAATCGGGAAGAACAGCTCGGGGTCCTCGTCGCGGCAGATCGCACGGTGGCGCCAGTCCATGGCGGCAACACTCCTTGTTCCTGAAGTGGGTGTGTGTATCCCTGTATGCGTCCCGCGTGAGCGGAAGGTTAAACATCACCGTCGGTTACGGTCAGCTACCATTCCGTCGCACGTGAGCAGGCAGCGAGTGCGTGACTCGATACGCTTGTGAATGCTTTCACGAACTCCCGCGATGTCAAGGGGGGTGAACCGAAAAAGACCGGTCGGGTGAGCAAGCTCACGACCGTTTTGTCGGGATCACCGGGAGTTACCCCGACCCCCGCACGCGACCGCCATCTGTGAATGTAGTACCCTCCGCGGCCCTTTCCCAGTATTTCGGACCTGTGTCATATGTGCGGACCGCCACGGAAAAATTGGTTTAAGTCAGCAGATTACCCGCAGCGCCCGCGGCACCGCAGCGAAACGCACTTTCTCCCGCTCTCCGAGGTAGTCCCCGTCTAATTGAAACGCTTGCGGTGTAGGAGAAGTGACGGCGAACTCGGATAGATCATGGTGGCGCACCACGTGCTTGCCGTCGGGATCGCCGTCGATCGACAGCAACTGGGCCATCGTCCGCACCGTTGACGGCCTGGCCAGCGCCCGGATTCCCAGGACGTCGAGCCCCGTGTCGAACGACGCCGCCGAATTGGGGTGGATGGCCCGTCCGCCCAGATAGGTCCACGGCGCGGTGTTCTGAACGATCACCGACGACAGCGCCTCGTCCTCCACCTCCATCCCGGTCGAGCCGTCCTCCATCCCGGTCGACAGGACCATCTCCGGCTTGTGGCGCTCCAGGAGGAACTCGCCGACGATCGAGCGCATGTACAGAGCCGGGGTCGAACGCCGGCCGCGGCGGCGCGCATTTTCGACGCGGCGTACGACGGCCGCATCGAGCCCGAGCCCGGCGCAGAAGGTGAAGTACCGATCATCAGCCAGCCCGAGCCCGATCGTGCGGCTACGGCCCTCTCGCAGCGCTTGCAGCAGGACGCCGGTCACCTCGTACCACTCGCGCGGCAGGCCGAGCGCCCGGACGAAGACGTTCGTCGAACCGCCGGGCACCACCGCGAGCGCCGGGCGGATCTCCTCCGGCACCGACATGAGCCCGTTGACGACCTCGTTCACCGTGCCGTCGCCACCCAGCGCCACGACCAGCTCGACGTCCTCGCTCGCGGCCTCCCGCGCCAGCACACCGGCGTGGCCGCGCCGGCGGGTGTAGCCCAGCCGGAGGTCCAGTTCGCTGCGCAGCGCACCGGCCAGGACGTCCCGGCTCCGCGCGGAGGTCGTCGTCGCCTTGGGGTTCACAATCAGCAGGGCGCGCATGGGCCGCAATCTACCCGGACCTATTCTGGGCGCCATGAGCACGCTGCCCGTCTCCGTTCGCCTGGCCGTGGTACTGCTGGCCGTCCAGGCGGTCGCGGTCACCGCGATCACTGCCTTCCTGGTGTACGCCGAGGCGAAGGCCCCGGCCGGCGACAAGAGCCTCGGGTGGGCGGTCGCCGGGTTCGCCGCGTTCGGCGCCGTCCTGCTGGGCCTGCTGACGTGGGGCGTGTTCCGCCTCCAGCGGTGGGCCCGGGACCTGGCGGTGGCGACGCAGCTGATCCTGCTGGCGCCGGCGTACTACATGCTTCAGAGCGAGCTGCCCTGGCTCGGGGTGATCGTCGGTGGCCTCGCCGTCGCGATCATCGCTTGTTCCGTGCTGCCGGCGACCAACCGGGCGTTGGGCGTAACCACGTAGCGCGCGGCCTTTGCCGGACATCACGCGGCCTCGCCGGGTGAATCAGGAATCAGGAAACGGGCGGGCGCTGGCTGATCATGCGGATGGTCGCCTCGCCGGCCGCCACGTCCGCCGTCGCCTTCGTGGTCGACGTCAGCACGTGCCAGGCCCAGCTCGTCGGGCTCGGAAGCATCGCGCCGTCCTTGACCGGTGCGCTGATCGCGATGATCAACTCCTGTGGGGCGATCTCGAACCGGCACCGCAGTTCGGCGTCGGCCGGAGTCAGGACCAGCAACATTGCGCAGGCCTCATCCACGGCACTGCGAAGATCCTCGATGCGTTCGAGGCTGTACTGAAGCCGCGCGGCCAGCCCCGCGGTGGCCGTACGCAGCACGCCGAGGTAGCCACCATCGGCGGGCACGACAAGGGAGACGACGTCGTCGACGGTCGCCGGATCGATACCCTGCGTGGGCGCCAAGGAGCCTCCCCCCGGGGAGGGACTTTAGCCGAAAGCGGGCGGCCGCGGTTCACACGGCCACCCGCTTTCCGCGATCAGGCCTGCTTCGTCTCCCAGAAGATCTTCGCGATCTCGTCGATCTTCTGCAGCAGCTGCTCGGCGGTCGACGGATCGGCCGAACCCTTGGCACCGGTCGCGCCGGCGAGCTTCGTGGCCTCGTTGAACAGCTGGTGCAGCTGAGCGTACTTCTCGAAGTGGGGGGGCTTGAAGTAGTCGGTCCACAGTACCCACAGGTGGTGTTTCACCAGCTCGGCCCGCTGCTCCTTGATGATCAGCGCGCGGGTCCGGAACTCCGGGTCCGTATTCGCCTGGTACTTCTCGCAGATTGCCTTAATCGATTCCGCTTCGATGCGGGCCTGCGCCGGGTCGTAGACACCGCAAGGAAGGTCGCAGTGAGCACTGACGACGGTCCTCGGCGTGAACAAGCCCATGGGAACCTCCATTGGTCGGACATCAGCTGATCTAGTAGATACCGATTTCGACCCTACTCTTGGGTCTGGACACGCGCGAAGGTGGGAACGTTGTGTTCGGTTTCTGGCCGGTGGTCGTACGCGGCCCGTCCATGGCACCGACGCTGCGGTCGGGAGACATGCTTCTGGCCCGGCGCGGCGTACCGGTGAAGTCCGGAGATCTGGTGGTGGCGACCTTTCCGGCGCGGCCCGATGTCGGTTTGGTCGTCAAGCGGGCCGTGCGACCCTGGGAAGGGGTGCAACCCGAGGAGGCGCAGTGGTGGGTCGAGAGCGACAACGGATTCGTCGACAGCGACTCGCGAGCGTACGGCGTCGCGCTCGTGCAGGCGCGAGTGGTGGCCCGGTACTGGCCCGCCCCTTGCCTGTTCCCGCGCCGTCGCTAGAATTCCCCCTTCGGGCGAACCCCGGGCGACCTATGGGGTGAACCCTATCAATTCACCCCCGATCAACACCGTTCACTGAGAGTGCAATCGTGGAAGATGCGGTTTTCGCCCGGCATCGGGGCGGGAAGATGGCGGTTACCAGCACGGTGCCGCTGACCAGCCGGGACGACCTGTCGCTGGCGTACACGCCGGGGGTGGCGTTGGTGTGCGAGGCGATCGCCGCCGACCCGGTTCTGGCTCGGGACTACACATGGGTCGGGCACACCGTCGCGGTCGTGACCGACGGCTCGGCCGTGCTCGGCCTGGGCAACATCGGCCCCCGCGCGGCCATGCCCGTCATGGAGGGCAAAGCGATCCTGTTCAAGCAGTTCGGCGGCGTCGACGCGGTGCCGATCTGCCTGGACACGCAGGACACCGAGGAGATCATCGCCGTCGTCAAGGCGCTGGCGCCGTCGTTCGGCGGCATCAACCTGGAGGACATCGCGGCACCGCGGTGCTTCGAGATCGAGCGCCGGCTCGACGCGGAGCTGCCGATCCCGGTGTTCCACGACGATCAGCACGGCACCGCGGTCGTCGTGCTGGCCGCGCTGCGCAACGCCGTACGCCTGCTCGGCCGGGCCCTCGGTGAGCTGCGCGTAGTCATCTCGGGAGCCGGTGCCGCCGGTGTCGCGGTGACGCGGATGCTCATCGCCGGCGGCGTCGACGCGGCCCGGATCGTCGTCTGCGACTCCAAGGGCACCCTGTACGCCGGCCGCCCGGACCTGGTCTCGGGCAGCGAGAAGGCGGATCTGGCCGGGCTGACCAACCGGGCGGCGATCGTCGGTGGGATCGAGGCCGCGCTGGCCGGCGCCGACGTCCTGATCGGCGTCTCGGGCGGGCAGATCGCCGAGGAGGCGGTCGCGTCCCTGGCGCCCGGCGGCATCGTGTTCGCGCTGGCGAACCCGACGCCCGAGGTGCATCCGTCGATCGCGGCCAGGTACGCGGCCGTCGTCGCGACCGGCCGCAGCGACTTCCCGAACCAGATCAACAACGTGCTGGCGTTCCCCGGGATCTTCCGGGGTGCCCTGGAAGCGGGCGCTCCCCGGATCACCGAGGCGATGAAGCTCGCCGCGGCCGAGGCGATCGCCGGGATCGTCGCCGGCGATCTGCGGGCCGACCAGATCGTGCCGAGCCCGCTCGACCCGCGCGTTGCGGCGACCGTCGCCGCCGCCGTGGCCGCCGCTGCCTAGCGCCACGGCCCGTCCCCCAAGATCCCGGCAGGATCCCTGATCCTGCCGGGATCTTGGGGACCCGGTAGGTTCAGACCTATGCGTGCTGTCTTCGCCGAAGCGATCACCCCGCAAGCGCCCCTGACCGGGCTGAAAGTGGGCGAGCGCCCCGATCCCGAGGCGCCCGAGGGCTGGCCGGTGGTCACGGTGACCGCGAGTTCGCTCAACCACCACGACATCTGGTCGCTGCGCGGGGTCGGCCTGACCCCGGACCAGCTGCCGATGATCCTCGGCTGCGACGCGGTCGCGAAGACCGGCGACGGCACCCGGGTCCTGGTGCATTCGGTGATCGCCGATCCGAAGGATCCCCGCGGTTTCAGCCTGCTGTCCGAGAAGTACCAGGGCACCATGGCGGACTACGTGACGGTGCCCGCCGAGAACCTGATCCCGCTGCCCGACGGCATCAGCGACGCGGAAGCGGCCGCGCTGCCGACGGCGTGGCTGACGGCGTACCGGGCGCTCACCACGAAGGGCCGGGTCGACGAGGGCGAGGCGGTGCTCGTACAGGGCGCCGGAGGCGGGGTCGCTACGGCCGCCGTGGTCCTCGCGCACGCCATGGGCAAGCGCGTCTACGCGACCAGCCGCGACGCCGCCAAGCGCGAGAAGATCAGCGCGCTCGGCGCGACCGCCGTGGAGCCGGGCGCGAGGCTACCCGAACGCGTCGACGTCGTCATCGAGACGGTCGGCGAAGCCACCTTCGACCACTCCCTCAAGTGCGCCGCGCCGGGCGCCCGCATCGTCGTCAGCGGCGGCACGTCGGGGCGTACGGCCGCCGTCCTGCTGCCCCGGGTCTTCATGCTGGAGCTGCAGATCCTCGGCTCCAGCATGGGCACGATCGACGAGCTGCGCGAGCTGATAAACCTTGTCGCGCAGGGGAAAGCCAAGCCGGTGATCGACGAGGTGTTCGCGTTCGGCGACGCGCGTCAGGCGTTCGAGAAGCTCAACTCCGGCGACGTCTTCGGCAAGCTCGTGCTGGCGCACGTGTCGTAGCGGTCCAGGATCAGGCGGGCGAGGTCCCACGAGGCGCCTAGCGGCTCGGCCACCGCCACCACGCCCGCCCGCGCCGCGCTGCCCGTCACCGTGGCGTACAACTGTCCACACGCGAGGAAGTAGGCGACGACGGCCACGCGGTCCGCACCCCGCTCGCGCAGCATCCGCACGGCCTCCTCGCCGGTCGGCTGTGCTCCGGCCGCGTAAGCCACCTGCGCGGGCACGCCCAGCCGCTCGCCCAGGGCCCGCGCGACCTCCTCGACGGTCACCCTCGCCGCGCGCACCCGGGTTCCCGCTGCCGCAATCACAATCCCGTTGTACGCCGTAGGCGCGGTCGCGTTATGCAACCGCTTCACCAAGCCTTCGAGGAGCAAGTCGCCGGCCTGGCCCAGGGGTGGTGCCACCGCCACGTCGAAGCCGGCGACCTGGGCCGGCAGATCGATCCGGCCGTGGTACGCGTTGGTCAGCAGCAGCGGTACGACGACGGCGGGGCCGCCGACGGCCCGCAACACCGTGGCCGGGCCGGGTTCGGCATGCTCCAAAAAGGACACTCGCACGTCGAGCCCGGGGCGGGCGGCGGCGACCACGCGGGCCAGCGCTCGGGTGGTCGTGGCCGCCCGCGGGTCCCGCGACCCGTGTGCGACAAGCAGCAGCGGTCTCATGAGACGGAGTGCAGCCCGCACTCGGTCTTGTCGAACATCGCCCAGCGGCCGGCGCGGGGATCCTCGCCGGGCGCCGTACGCCGGGTGCACGGCCAGCAGCCGACCGAACCGTAGCCGTTGTGCAGCAACTGGTTCACCGGCACATCGTGCTGCGCGATGTACGCCTGCACCTCGGCCTCGGTCCACGCCGCGATCGGGTTCACCTTGACCTTGCTGCGGGCGTACTCGAAGTGGACGACGGGCGTACGCGCCCGGGTCGGCGATTCGTCGCGGCGCAGTCCGGCCGCCCACGCGTCGTAGTTTTCGAGCACCCGCTCCAGCGGCGCCACCTTCCGCAGTGCGCAGCACTGGTCGGGGTCGCGGGCGTAGAGCCGGGGCCCGTACTGCTCGTCCTGCTCGGCCAGGGTCAGCTCGGGCTTGGCCGAGATCACCGTCACCGGCAGCATCCGCGCGACCTTGTCGCGTACGCGCAACGTCTCGGCGAAGTGCAGGCCGGTGTCGAGGAAGACGATCTCGATGCCGGGCGCCACCTGAGCGGCCAGGTGGGCAACGACGCCGTCAGCCATCGAGCTGGTGACACAGAAACGGTCGCCGAAGGTCTCGACCGCCCAGCCGATGATCTCCTCGGCGGGCCGCCCCTCCAGCGCCTGGCCGGCGCGGATGGACAGTTCCAGCAGCTCGTCAGCCGATCGGGTCAGAGTGGTCACTGCGAGCCTCCGATGAGGGGTTCAAAAGGCCGACGAACTTGAGCGAGAAGACGCGGACGCAGGATCGGCACTCCCAGACGCCGTGCTCGGCGCCGTGCGGGCGCAGGTCCTCGTCGCCGCAGAAGGGGCAGTACAGCGGGAAAGCGCGCTCACCGGAGGACATCTTCGTCCGCCCGGTGCACCCACTCCGCGAAGGATTCCTCGGCGTCCTTGCGCCCGGCCAGGTACTGCCGGGTCAGCCGCTCCACATAGGATGGAAGCTCGACCGCGGTCGTCTTGAGACCTCGCAGCTTGCGCCCGAAGCCGGCCTGCTGACCCCGGGCGAGGGTCAGCCCGCCGCCCAGGTGGACCTGGTAGCCCTCGACCATCTCACCGTCCGGCCCGGCGACCAGCTGGCCCTTCAGGCCGATGTCGGCGATCTGCGTACGCGCACACGCGTTGGGGCAGCCGTTGATGTTGACGCTGATCGGGGCGTCCAGCCCGGTCGCCTCGATGTGCGCGACGACCTCGGCCGCCTTCGCCTTCGTCTCGACGATCGCCAGCTTGCAGTACTCGATGCCGGTGCAGGCCAGCGTCGACCGCCGGATGTGCGACGGCATCGCTTGCAGCCCGATGCCGGCCAAGGCGTCGATCAGCGGTGTGACCTTCTCCTCGGCCACGTCGAGCACGAGCACCTTCTGCTGCGGCGTCAGGCGTACGCGTGACGAGCCATGGGCCTCGGCCACGTCGGCGAGCGAGTTGAGCAGCGTGCCGGAGACGCGGCCGGCGACGGCGGACGAGCCGACGAAGTAGCGCCCGTCGCGCTGGCGATGCACGCCCATGTGGTCGATGGGGTGGTCGGGCAGGACCGGCGCGGGCCCGTCGACGAGCTTGCGGTGCAGGTACTCCTCCTCCAGCACCTGGCGGAACTTCGCCACGCCCCAGTCGGCGACGAGGAACTTCAGCCGGGCGCGCGAGCGCAGGCGGCGGTAGCCGTAGTCGCGGAACACCTCGACGACGGCCTTCCAGACCTCGGGAACCTCGGCCAGCGGCACCCAGGCGCCCAGGCGCTGAGCCAGCATCGGGTTGGTCGACAGGCCGCCGCCGACCCACAGGTCGAAGCCGGGACCGTGCTCGGGGTGCTGTACGCCCAGAAACGCGATGTCGTTGGCCTCGTACGGCACGTCGGGCAGCCACGACACCACGGACTTGAACTTGCGCGGCAGGTTGGCGAGGCTGCGGTCGCCGATGAAGTTGTCGACGATCTCGTCCAGGGCGGGCGTCGCGTCGATCACCTCGTCGACGCTGACCCCGGCGACCGGGCTGCCGAGCACCACCCGCGGGCAGTCGCCGCACGCCTCGGTTGTGGACAGCCCGACGCCTTCGAGCCGCCGCCAGATCTCCGGCATGCTCTCGATCTCGATCCAGTGCATCTGGATGTTCTGCCGGTCGGTGATGTCGGCGGTGTCGCGGGCGAACTCGGCCGAGATGCCGGCCACGGTGCGCAGCTGCTCCAGGCTCAGCTGGCCGCCGTCCACGCGTACGCGCAGCATGAAGTAGCGGTCATCCAGCTCGTGCGGCTCCAGCACGGCGGTACGCCCACCGTCGATGCCGGGCTTGCGCTGCGTGTACAGGCCCCACCAACGGAACCGCCCGCGCAGGTCGGCCGGGTCGATGCTGTCGAAGCCGCGCAGCGCGTAGATCGTCTCGATGCGCTCGCGGACATTGAGCGGATGGTCGTCCTTCTTGCTGCGTTCATTGGGGTTGAGCGGTTCACGGTGACCCAGCGCCCACTGACCCTCACCGCGACGGCGAGCGGCGCGCGTCGACGGCTTCGGGATGACTACCGGCGCGTCTTCGGTGACCGTCATGGGTGCGGCCCTCCTGGTGGCTGTGAGATGCGCGCTTCACACCGGATCACCAGGTCGTCGCGTCATCGCGTCCTGCCGGCGCTCGCGCGCCCGGACGAGAGAGATTGCTCCAGCGAGGAGCCTCAGCGGGCGACGCTCAGCCGAGCCGACAGATCGCGCTGCGCACACGCCCGTAGTCAACGTGCCGGCGAGCAGTCAGCGGCACGGAACGGAGCGTGGCAGGTCTCACCCTGTTCACAATGCCACGCCGACGGCGGTCAGCCAAGATATGCGTGGCGTGCGTCTCAAAGGCCGGACGCGGGAATCTCATAGATGGAAATGGAACCCTCCCGATGCCGGAGCCGGGCCAGCTCGGCCAGGCGCGAAGAAGGGCTGCCCTCGACCACCAGCCAGCGCACGCCATGGCGATCACGCAGCTGCGCGAGCCGCTCTGGTGTCGGATCCGCGATTGCGCTGTCGTTGAGACGCAACAGCTCCGGATCCCAGAACGGACCCTGTACGCCGGCGACGCGGGGCGCGAACAGCCAGCCCTCGACCAGGACCCGGCGTTCGGCGTACGCGCTGAGCCAGAAGGTCCGGGAGTCACACTCACCACCCAGATAGGTGACCGGTTGACAGTGGACATTCGTCGCCAGCACGTCGCTGGGCGAGCTGTGGTCGCGTACCCACCGCGCGGCCAAGACCCTTGACCGAGGCATAGACACGTTGTAATATGCGCCGCCGTTGGGCCTCTGCACCGATTTGTAGGCATCCATGACCAGGCCCGGAGCACCGGCGACCAGGATCGCGGTCAGCAGCACCAAGCCGCCCGTACCGCGGCGACCGGCGACCCGCCAGACCAGGGCTCCGATCGCGAGGCACACGGCGTTGACCGCACCCCACCACAGGATCGGCAGGATCGGATCGAAGCGCTGCCCACTCGGCGGCCAGCCCGCGAACCGGATCTGGATCGCGATCGTCACCAGTGCCACCGTCGCGGCGAAGGCGGCCAGGCCGGCCCGGCCGCGGCCGGTCAGCCGGGCGCGTTCGAAGACTTCGGCGTAACCCCACCCCGAGGCGAGGACGCCGAAGGCGAAGCCCGCGCGGGCGAAGTACTGCTGCCCGTCGGCGAGCTGGTCGATGAGCAGGTACGCACCCGCTCCAGCGAGCGCACCGCCGACCAGAAGCGCCTCGACGGGATCTTGAGGAGAGCGGTGGCGGCGAGGGCGGCGGTACCACAGCAGTGGGATGATCCCGGCCTGCCGCAGCTCCATATTGAGCAGAAACGCCGCGAAGACGGCCAGGAAGAGCCCGGGCGACTGGTTCGCGCCGTAGACGTTCAGCGAGGCGAACGGGCCGAGATGGGTGGCGTAGGTCTGGAAGTTGTAGAGGATCGCCACGGCGAAGAACTGGGCCGCCAGCGCCATCGCGATCAAGGCCGGTACGCGCCACGGAACGCGCCGGCGGAAGATCAGCAGTACCAGCGCCGTGAACGCCGAAGCGCCGATAACGACCGGCAGCGAACTCGCCTTGGCGCCGCTCGACGCCAGCATGAGCAGGGCGGCCAGGATCCACCACCCAACCGCAGGCTGCACCAGAATCCGCGCCAGTACGAGGATCAGGGCCAGCAGCAGCACCCAGCTGTAGATCATCGACAGGCCGTGCCAGATCACGAACGTGGCCTGCGTACCGAAGGGCATCGTCACCGGGTTGGTGAAGTTCAGCTCCCCGATCGTGAAGAACAGCGCGGCAGCGGCGATTCCCGCCCAGGGCCGCCCCGAGATCCGCCATCCGACCACGGCGGTCAGCACAATCCCCAGCGCACACAGCGCCGGTACGGCGAACCGCAGCGACACCGCAGCGAGGTCCACTCCCGCTACCATGTTCGCCATCGCCATGTGGACGTAGGCGAACCAGTGGTAGTACAGCGGCTCCTCGGCGACCTGCGGTACATGCAGCGGGAAGTGGTTGCGGGCCTCCCCGGCCAGTGACAGCTGGTAGGCCAGGTCCAGGTACTGCCGGGTGTCCTCGCCGGCCGGGATGATCGGATTGCGGTCCAGGAAGACGGCCGCCAGGTACCAGGTCCAGCCGATCACGATCGCGCTCAGCGACCACGACCATGCCGATGACGTCCGCTGTGATGGGCGTACCACCCAGTGGTGACGGAGGCGCGGGAGGAGGAAGAGGGCCACCACCACGACCGGCCACAGCCAGGCGAGGGACCGCAGGCCCGCGGCCGACACCACGGCCCACGCCACCAGCTCCAGGACCAGGCCCACGGCCGCGCCCATCGCGAGGTCCTCGACCAGGGTGTACGCCGGGCCGCGCAGCGCGCGATAGACCAGCGTGCCCGGTACGACGAGGGCGAGGGCGTAGCCGGCGTAGCGCGCGATCTCGGCGACCGGCGTGCCCGCGTGGAGCAGGATGGCCAGGCCAGCCGCCACGGCCGTGAGAAGCGGAAGCCACGCCACCACTCGGCGGGTCCGAGTCTCCACCATCCGCGCTCCTTTGCTTGCCCACCAGGCCGACGACCGCAGCAGTCTATTCGGCTAGCGTGTCAGGCCAGCCCGGACGGAAGGTGCCCATGACCGCAACCGCGGAAGCTTCCCTCGACGCCGCTTCGGTGCGGCCGCGCGCCGCACAGTGGCAGGCGGCTGTGCCCGCGGTGGTGGCGTTCGCGCTCATGCTGCTCGTCGGCCGGGCCGGTGCGCGGCGGCCGGCCCTGGGCTGGGACGAGTTCGCCACGCTGGAAGCGGCCCGCCGGCCGGTCTCGGCGATCCTGCGCCTGGCCGTGCACACCGACGGCGTCATCGCGCCCTACTACGTCTTCATGCACTACTGGATCCGGGTCGCCGGGGAGTCCGAGCTGGCGATGCGGCTGCCCTCGCTGATCGCGGTGGCCGCCGGGGTCGGGCTCGCCGTCGAGCTGGCCCGCCGGCTGTTCGGGACGGCCGCCGCCGTGATCGCCGCGGCTCTGCTGATCGCCGTGCCGAGCCTGAGCTACTACGCCCAGGAGGCGCGCGGCTACGGCCTGGCCTTCTGCCTCGCCACGTTGGCCACGCTCCTCCTGTACCGGCGGCCCGCCTCCGGCCGAGCCTGGACGGCGTACGCCGTGAGCCTCGCCCTGGCCGGCCTGCTACACATGTTCGCCCTGCTGATCCTGGCCGGGCACGCGGTGATCGTGCGCAACCGCTGGACCGGCCGAGCCCGGCGGCCGTGGCTGATCGCGGCGGCACTGGGCGCCGTCCCGGCCGTACCGCTGGCCGTCATCGGGCTCGGGCAGCATCAAGAGCAGCTCGGCTGGCTGTCGCCGCTGAGCTGGCGGTCGCTGCTCGACGCGCCCGGCGCCCTCCTCGGCACGACGCTGGTACGCGGCCGGCCATCGGCGGTCGCAGACATGGCGGCCATGGGCTTCCTCCTGGCCGGCATCCTGCTGGCGAAGATCGCTCGCACCGCCGTGGCGATGGAGTTGCTGACCCTGGCCCTGACACCGCCGGCCGTTCTCATCGGGCTGTCGCTGGCCGGCTACCCCGTGTGGGTTCCCCGGTACGCCCTGCCCTGTCTGGTGCCGCTCGTTCTGCTCGTGGCCGCCGCGCTCAGCCATCTGCCTCGTCCCGTGTCGTGGCTGCGTCCCACCGCGGCCGTCGTGATCTTCGGGCTGCTCGCGCTCGGGCCCTTGGCCGCCGTGCGTACGGCCGGCTCTCATGTGGGCGGCGACTACCGCAAAATGGCGGAATTCCTGCAATCCCGGATCCAGCCCGGCGATGTCATCGTCTACGGCGCCCAGTCGCAGTGGGCTCTGCGCGGGGCGATGGACTACTACGTTCCCGCCTCGGCTCGCCCGCACGACGTGCTCCTCGACCGGACGGCGGCGGAGCTGGACCGGCTCAGCCCGAGCGAACGGCCGGCCGCCGGGAACCTCGGATCCGCCCAGTACGCCTGGTATCTGCGCTCCACCGGCCTGGGCGACCCGCTCGGCGGCGATCCCCGGCTCGCCGATCCGCGCCTCGACGAGCTGCGCCGGTGGTACCGGCCGGTCGAGTCGTGGCAGGACGGCTCCGTCTACCTGAGCCGCTGGGCCCGGCTGCCTTAGGTCTGCGCTTCAGCGCTTAGCGCTTCGCGAGCGGCACTTCGAGGACCGCCTCGGCCCCGCCGTCGGGGCGGTTGCGCATCTCGATCGAGCCGCGCAGCTCGCCGGTGGTGAGCGTACGGATGATCTGCAGGCCGAGCCGCTTGGTCGACCCGGGGTTGAAGTCCTCCGGCAGGCCACGGCCGTTGTCGGCCACGGTCACCTGGAGGATCTTGCGGAACCGGTGCGCCGAGATGACCACCTCGGCGCCGTCGGCGTCCGCCGGGAAGGCGTGCTCGACCGCGTTGAGCAGCAGCTCGTTGAGGACCATGACGAGTGGCGTGGCGATCTCAGCGGGCAGGACGCCGAAGCTGCCCTCCCGGCTCATGCGTACGCTCAGCCCGTCGCCGCCGAAGCCGTCGCCGCCGAAGCCGCCGGCGGCCTCCGCGGCCGCCGCCGCCACCCGGTCGACGATCCCGTCGAACTCGACCTGCTCGTCCGCCGACATCGCCAGCGTCTCGTGCACCAGCGCGATGCTGGCAACGCGCCGGACCGACTCCTCCAACGCCGCCTTGGCCTCGGGTGCGTCGACCCGTCTCGCTTGCAGGCGCAGCAGCGCCGCGACGGTTTGGAGGTTGTTCTTCACCCGGTGGTGGATCTCCCGGATCGTCGCGTCCTTGGTGATCAGCGCCCGGTCCCGGCGGCGTACCTCGGTCACGTCGCGGGCCAGGATCAGGGCGCCGATCGGTACGCCGGCCGGAATCAGCGGCAGGGCCCGGGTCAGCACGGTCGCTCCACGGACTTCGATTTCCTTGCGGGCCGGGGAATCCCCGCGCAGCGCCGCCAGCACCCGGGCGCTCGCCTCGGATCCCTCCAGCGGATCGTCGGCGATGCGGCCGAACAGCGCGGCCAAATCCTCTCCCACCAAATGGGAGGCGTGTCCCAGCCGCCGGAAGGCCGACTGCGCGTTCGGCGACGCATAGGTGACCTTGCCCGACCCGTCCAGCCGGATCAGGCCGTCGCCGACCCGGGGCGCGCTCGTCGTCTCCCCCGCGTGGCGCGGCGGCGGGAACGTACCGTCGGCCACCATCTGAGCCAGGTCGTCGGCGCTGGTCAGGTAGTTCAGCTCAAGCTGGCTGGGCGTACGCGCGGTCGACAGGTTCGTGTCCCGGCCGACGACCGCGATGACCTCACTGGTCTCGCCGGCGGAGCGCCGGTGCCGGACCGGGACCGCCTCGTGCCGGGCCGGGGTGTCGCCGTACCAGACCGGGTCGCCCTCGCGCCAGATCCGGCCCTGCTGCCGGGCGATGGCCAGGTGCGCCACCTCGGGGCCACCGACGATCCGGCCGACCTGGTCGTCCTGGTACGCCGTCGGCGCGGTCGTCGGGCGTACCTGGGCGACGCACAGGAACGCCGGCGCGCCGGTGGTGTCGCCATTGGCAACGGGCACCCACAGCAGCAGATCGGCGAAGCTGAGATCGGAGATCAGCTGCCAGTCACCGGCCAGCCGGGTCAGGTGGTCGATGTCGTCCGGGCCGAGGGTGGTGTGCTCCTCGACCAGGTCCCGAAGTGTTGACACGAGACAACAGTACTTTCCGCGCGTTTGTACGCTGGGCGCGTCAGCGCTACAGCGTCTCGGTGACCTTCTTCAGACCGCGCGGAGCATCGGGGTCCTCACCCCGGCTCAACGCGATGGCCAGGGCCAGGCGCTGCAACGGCAGGATGTCGAGCAGCGCCGCGTAACGCTCGTCGACCTCCGGCACCGCAAGCCGGGCCGACGCGCCCCTGACCTCGCCCGAGCCGATCGTCACCACGTCCGCGCGGCGCTCGTCGAGCCGGTCGAGCACGTCCTTCATGGCCGCACCACCGGGTCCGGACCCCACGACCGCGAGCACCGGTACGCCCGGATCGGCCAGGGCCAGCGGGCCGTGGAGCAGATCCGCGCCGGAGAACGCCAACGCCGCCAGATACGACGTCTCCATCAGCTTCAGCGCGGCTTCCCGGGCCGTCGGGTAGGCGTACCCGCGGCCGGTCGTGACCACGCGGCCGGCGAACCGGTAGCGGTCGGCGAGCTGCTGTGGCGTCTCGTCCTCCAGCGTCTTCGCCGCCAGCGCCGGCAGCTTGGCCAGCTGCTCGCGTTCCTCGGCGGGTACGCTGCCGCCGTTGCGGATCGCCTCGACGAGCAGCAGGAGCGCCAGCAGCTCGGCGGTGTAGGTCTTGGTCGCGGCCACCGCGCGCTCGGGCCCGGCGGCGACGTCGATCGCCAGCTCGGCCGTCTCGTTCAGCAGCGAACCGGGGTTGTTGGTGACGGCCAGGGTCAGCGCGCCCTGCTCCCGGGCGATCTTGAGAACCTCGGTGAGGTCGGGCGAGCCGCCGGACTGCGAGATGCCGACGACGAGCGCATCGGAGTAGTCGGGCCGGGCACCATAGACGGTCAGCGCACTCGGCGAGGCGAGCGCCGCCGGCCGGCCGAGCCGGATCTCCGTCAGGTATGCCGCATACAGCGCCGCGTGATCGGACGTGCCGCGCGCGGTGAACACGACGTGCTTGGGACGCCGCTGCGCGACCACCGCCGCGACCTGTTCGATGGCCGCCAGACGGGCGGGCTCCAGCAGGCCGGCGAAGATTTCCGGCTGCTCCGCGATGTCCGTCGCCATGCCCGTGCCGCGCTCGCTCATACTCACTCCCTGCGCGAAACCTGCTCTCTTCGTGCGCAGCCTTGCACGTTACTGAGCACGATCGCAACCTTCCGCGCATCAGCTGCGTGGTCTTCCAGCGTTGATCATGAACTTGGGGTCCGGCCCTACGGCGTGTCGCACCCCGAAAGTTCATGATCAACGCGAGGGCGAGGAGCGCCGCCGAGTGGTGCGCTCGCGGCACGGGGCATCGCCGCGCGGCGAGATCGCCTAGCCTTCGGCGCATGACGGATGCACCGCCGGCGGCCCGCGGCAGCCAGCCCGGCCACGGCGACGGGGTGGACGACCCCCGGCTGGAAGCCGAGGGCGAGGTGTCGCTGGCCCGCATGGCCCTGGCCGCGGGCGACATCGAGCACGCCGCGAGCCACCTCGCGACCGCGATCGAGTACGCGCCGGACCTGCCCGAGGTGCATGAGGTGCTGGCCGCTCTGGCCGTGCGTACGCCCGACGCCGGGCTGAGCCTGTTCCCGCTCGACGGTGAGCAGCGGCGCCTGGGCGATGTCGTCGCGCACGCGTACCTGCTCGCACCGGCGGATCCCGACAGCGCGTTGCTGATGCTGGCCGCGGCCACGGCGTTCGACCCCGGCCGGCCGTGGGCCGATACGGCGTGGATCCGCGACCCGGACGCCACCCGCTTCTCCGCGGACGCGATCGTGCAGGCCCTCGCGAAGGTGATGCCGGCGCTGCCCACACCGACGCCGGACGGCTTGCGCCGGGTGAACGCCGCCTACTACTCGCTCGCCGAGCGCGCGGTGCGGGCGTACCCGGATCATGGTTTGGTGCACGGTACGGCGGCCGGGATCGCTCGCCGGCTCGGCCCGATCAGCCAGGCGGTGCAGTGGGGCGAACGGGCTTACCTGCTCACACCCAACAAGCTGACCGCCGTCTGGTACGCGTACGCCCTCAAAGCCGACGGCCAGCTGGAGCGAGCGCTGGCGGTGATGGGCGACGCCCAGCGGGCCAACCCGTACGACCTGGATCTGTCGTCCGACATGGCGAGCTGGCTGACCGCCGCCGGCCGGCTCGGCGAGGCACTCGACGTCATCGAGTCGGCGATCGCGGTCGACCCGACCTATGACTGTGCCGTCCACACCGCGCACCGGCTGCGGTTCCTGCGCGACGGCGACGCCCGGCACCTCGTGGCGCTTGCCGACTTCATCCGGGGCAGCGCACCGTCCACTCACGACCATTCGGATCTCGCCGACTGCTGCGAGGACCGCGATTGGCTGGGGCTGCCGGCCGGTGCAACCGAGGCATGCATCAACACCCTTTACCAGATTCCCGAGGAGCAGCGGGCGACCGCCCGGTTCACGAGGTTTTTCGTGGACGCGCTCGAAGTGCCCAGTGCGGTCGGCGTACTGAGGCGGCATTTTCCGGGCATCCGCCTGGAGATCGGCGGTCCGGTGCCGCCGGACATGACCACGCCGCTGCGGCCCGGCCGTCCACTGTGGAAGTACGACGGGTTGATCGCCGCGCCGGCCGTACCGCCGCCCACCGATCGCAGCGCCGCGTTGCTGGCCGACGTCACCGCGAGCATGTGGCCGCACCCCGTGGCCGCGTACGACCATGCACTGCCGCTGGGCGCGCTGCCCGCGGCCGAACTGCGCGCCCTGCTGGTCCACCCGCCGGCTAGGCCACCGAGCTGGTCCAGCGACACGTTCGGCATCTGGTGGGTACGCAGCGCGCAAGTGTTCGCCTGCCTGGGCCTGCTGCACTGCGAGGAGGCCGGCGATCCGGCGACCCGGCGGGCGGCGCTGGCCGAGATCGCCTGGGGCGTCGAGGACTGGACGACCGAGGCGGCGCTGTTCGCCCTCGTGACCGCGGCCTGGGTCGATCCGTCCGGCCGCGTGGAGGTCGCCGGGGTGGTCGGCGATCGTTTCGTCGCCGCGTTGCAGGCGTCGCAACACCGGGTCGTCACGATCCTGGGCTCCCTGGCCACCTTGGTACGCATCACGCCCGGCATGGCACCGCGCCTGCTCGATCTGGCCGGTGCGGTGCTGTCCGACGGCGACAGCGACCCGCCGCCGCAGCCGGCCGCGAAGCCGTCGATCCTCGGCCGCTTGAAGCGGTTGCTGCGCCGATGAGCCGGGATCACCGGCCGCGATTCGTGGCCGAGCCCGAACAGCGAGCGGCGCTCCCCGGGGGAGGAAAACCCCGAGGAGCGCCGAGTTCCTGAAGACGTTTTACTCCACCGCGACGAGCGGGGGAACCGGTGCCTGCTCGCCCTGCGGCGGCTCGGTCTTCGGCGCGCCGCGCAGCGGTACCTCCTTCACGAAGTACGCCAGGACCGGCACCAGGGCGGCGAAGCCGACCGCCCACCAGAACAGCCCCGACGTCGCGAACGCGATGGCGTGCTTGATGGCGACGACGAACGCCTGCAGCTGATCCGGCGGCAGCAGCTTGGCGATGGCCGCCATGCCCTCGGTGCCGAGGTTGCCGCCGACCTTGTCCACAAGGGACGCCGACTGCGGGCCGAGGTCCTCGGTCATGCTGTCCTTGAGGCGGGAGTTGAAGACCGCGCCGAAGACGGAGACGCCGAACGAGCCGCCGATGGAGCGTACGAACGTCGCCGTCGAGCTGGCCACGCCGAGGTCCTTCATCTCCGCGCTGTTCTGGGCGATCAGCAGCGTCGTCTGCATCAGGAAGCCCATGCCCAGGCCCAGAATCACCATGTACGCCGTGGACTCCAGCTTGCTGGTGTCGTCGGCGAGCCGGGTCAGCAGCAGCATCGCCACGGCCATGATGGCGCCGCCGATGATCGGGTAGATGCGGTAGCGGCCGGTCTTGGTGATGAGGCTGCCGATGACGAACGAGGTCGCCATGACACCCAGCATCATCGGCAGCAGGAGCAGGCCGCTGTTGGTGGCCGTGGCACCCTGGACGGTCTGCTGGTAGAGCGGCAGGAACGTGACCGCGCCGAAGAGCGCGAAGCCGACCAGGAACCCGATCCCGCTGACCAGGCTGAAGTTGCGGTCTTTGAAGATGTGCAGCGGCAGGATCGGCTCCGGTACGCGCAGCTGCACCACGATGAAGGCGGCCAGCGTCAGCAGGGCCAGGCCGGCCAGGCCGAGAATCTGCCCCGATCCCCAGGCGTAGTCCTTGCCGCCCCAGGTGGTGATGAGCACCATCGCGGTGATGCTGACACCGAGCAGCGCCGCGCCCAGCCAGTCGATCTTGTGATCGGTCTTGCGGACCGGCAGGTGCAGGAAGAACAGGAGCATGAAGAAGCCGACCGCGCCGATCGGCAGGTTCATGTAGAAGATCCAGCGCCACGACGCGTGGTCGGTGATGAGGCCGCCGACGAGCGGGCCGGCGATCATCGCGATGGCCATGATGCCGCCCATGAGGCCCTGGTACTTGCCGCGCTCGCGGGGCGGCACGAGGTCGCCGATGAGGGCGAAGGCGCCCACCAGCAGGCCGCCGGCGCCCAGGCCCTGGAACGCGCGGAACGCGATCAGCTGGGTCATCGGGCTGACCATGTCGTTGAGCCAGCCGAACTCGCCGGCCGCGCCCGACAGCATCGAGCCGAGCATGAACAGCACGACCGCGGTCAGGAAGACCTTCTTGCGGCCGTAGAGGTCGCCGAGCTTGCCCCAGATCGGCGTGGACACCGAGGTGCCCAGCACGTACGCCGTGACGACCCAGGACAGCTTGGACAGCCCGCCCAGCTCGCCGACGATCTTCGGCATGGCCGTGCCGACGACCATGTTGTCCAGCATGGCGAGCATCATCGCCAGCATGATGCCCGGCAGCACGACCCGCAGATTCGCGCGGATCGGTGCTTCGGAGGTGGTGGTCACGGATAGGCTCCTCTGAGTGGCGAGAGTGCTTACTTGCCGTCCGGCTAGCGTACTTACTAGCCGTACGGTAAGTTGGATGCCAGCCGCCGTCAAGTCCATTCCGCAGCAGGAGCCAGTCATGAGTGAACAGGTCGAGAGCCGGGACACGCGTACGCGTATCCAGGTCGTGGCGCTGGAACTGTTCACGGAGCAGGGCTACGACGCCACCTCGCTGCGCGAGATCGCCGAGCGCCTGGGTGTGACGAAGGCCGCACTTTACTACCACTTCAAGAGCAAGGAAGAAATCGTCGAGAGCCTCACCGGCGATCAGATCAAGCGGCTCGAATCGATGATCGAGTGGGCCCACGGTCAGCCGCCCACGCTGGCGACGCGCAAGGAATTCCTGCGCCGGTACGCCGAAGGCATGCTGTTCAGCAACCACCACAAGGTGATGCGGTTCTTCGAGCGCAACCAGGCGGCGATGAAGGACCGCCCGAGCGGCAAGCACTTCAAGGACCGCATGGACACGGTCATCGACATCCTCGCCGAGCCCGGTGCGCCACCGGCTCGCCGGCTGCGGGCGGCGATGGCGTTCTTCTCGCTGCACGCGAGCTGGTTCGTACTCGACGCGGAAAGCATCAGCGACGAGGAGCGGATGCATACCGCGCTGGAGATGGCGTACGAGCTGATCGAGGGCTGACCCGGAAGGCGCGGCGAGCTAGCCGATGATGGCGATGAGGTCGCCCTCCTGCACCACGTCTCCCTCGGCCACGGCGAGCTTGGTCACCGTGCCGTCGGTCTCGGCGATGACAGGGATCTCCATCTTCATGGATTCGAGGATGACCAGGGTGTCGCCGTCGGAGACCGGGTCGCCCTCGGCCACGACGACCTTCCACACGTTCGCCACCATCTCGGCACGGACCTCGTCGGCCATACCCGCCCTCCCAGCAGCCGTTCCGCCGTGAGGGCGGAGTGGTCGATACGGCCTCATCCAACCACGGGTGGCGAGCGCTCAGCGCCCCAGCCCTGGGTTCGGCGCACCCGCCCGACGGCCCGCCCGGTACGCTGAGCCGGATAACCGTCCGTTCAGGAGGTAGCGATATGGCCAAGAAGGCGCGCAAGAAGAAGGCCCGTAAGAACAGCAAGGCCAACCATGGCAAGCGCCCCAACTCCTGAGGGACTGCCACCAACGTGAACGCCCGGTCGGACCAGACGGTCCGCGCCGGGCGTACTCATGTCAGGCGGGTTCGGAAGCCGCCGAAAGTTCGGAGAGCTTGGCGCGTAGCCGCGCCTTCAGCTCCTCGGGGGCGTTCTCGGCGCCGCAGCACCGGGCCACCAGCGCCTTCACCTCATGCTCGATGCCGTACTCGCGCAAGCAGGGCGAGCACTCGTCGAGATGCTGCTTGATCAGCTGGCGCCGCTCGTCGGAGCACTCCAGGTCGAGGTAGAGGTATACCTCGTCGAGGACGTCCTTGCACTCGTCGCTCATGCCGTCACCTCGTGGTCCGACGGGCGCGTACCGGCGCCGATGATGCCGCGCTCGGCCGCGTAGTTCTCCAGCATCGTGCGCAGGCTCCGGCGGCCGCGGTGCAGCCGCGACATGACCGTGCCCAGCGGCGTACCCATGATGTCGGCGATCTCCTTGTAGGAGAAACCCTCGACGTCGGCCAGGTAGACCGCGAGCCGGAAGTCCTCGGGGAGGGCTTGCAGCGCCTCCTTCACGTCGCTGTCCGGCAGGCGCTCCAGCGCCTCCGTCTCGGCCGACTTCAGGCCGGACGACGTGTGGGACTCCGCCTCCGCCAGCTGCCAATCGGTGATCTCCTCGGTCGGAGCCTGCACCGGCTGGCGCTGCTTGCGCCGGTAGGAGTTGATGAAGGTGTTCGTGAGGATGCGGTACAGCCAGGCCTTGAGGTTGGTGCCCTCTTCGAACTGGTGGAACGCGGCGAAAGCCTTGAGGTAGGTCTCCTGCACCAGGTCCTCGGCGTCGGCCGGGTTGCGCGTCATCCGCAGCGCGGCCGGGTAGAGCTGGTCCAGGAACGGCATCGCGTCCCGTTCGAACCGTGCCCGCTGATCGTGCGTGGACTCGCTGGTCACCCTCGCGCCCTTCCGGGGCCGCGTGGTCACGGCCCGCCCCGCTGAGGATACGCGGGTCGGCATGGGCGTTGTGACGACGGACGCCGGGATTGTCGCAAGCTCAGCCAAGATACTGGCGCGCCGTGCGGGGGTCGCCGACTGCGCTCCTGGCGGCTCGGCGCGAGCGCCTCCCCGGCGGCGACCTCCTCCGGCCAGCGCAGAAACGGTCGATGTCTCGCCCGTTCGCAGATCCAGGGGCCGCAAGCGCATAGCGGTCCGAGAAGACACAGAACCACCTCCGGCCTGGTCAACGCCTGCGACGGCGAGGGAATTCCGGGCCACCATCCCGCACACACCCACAATGAGCAGGGCCAGATCGCGAATATGACCCACAACACGCCGGTGAAGACGGGTCGGCATCGCGATCTGGCCCCGAAGTCGGTCCAGTACGAGACGGTTAAGGGATGGCTCAGCGAGTGGTGACGAGGTCGTCCAGCGGGCGCCGCGAAAGCGGGATGACGACCGGCGTACGCTCGGCGCACGTCGGGTCGCCGTCGGTGTGCTGGACGATGCCGACCGACGCGGACGGACGATCGGTGCTGGGCGGCCGGCGGCGCGTGGTGCCACCGCGCTTGCCGCGTACTGCGATGGTGGGTTCGGCCGGCTCCGCTGCCGACCAGCCCGGTGCCGGGATGGTGCCGCCGACGACCAGCGTGGCGGCGTCCTCGACCTCGGCGTAGGGGCGCTCTTCTGGCTGTTCGGGCGTACGCCAGGCGACGACCATCGCGCGGCGCTCCCGAGCGGTGGTGCCGCCCCAGACGCCGTGGCAGTCCCCGGCCTGTAGTGCCCAGGCCAGGCAGGGTCCCTGGACGGGGCACGTGCCGCAGAGGGCGACGGCGGCGTCCGGTGGATCCGTCGGCGCCGGGAAGAACGTCTCCGGGTCGACGGTCTGGCATACTCCGCGAGTACGCCATGCGGTGTCGGCCTGCCGCTCGATGGCGGCACGCAAGAGCCTCGGGTCACGGCGTGCGGCCGCGACCTCATGCGGGCGTGGAACACGCGCCCGGGTCATTTACCCACCTCCCCCGTGGGTCCGGTGATCCACCACGCGACCGCGCGGTGCAGATCACCCGGTGAAAGCCGAAAAGAATATTCACCGGCGCTGTGTTCTACCGCACAAATGCGGCCGGAGACAAGGGTTGGGCTCGACTTCTGCAATTTTCGCGGCCGACAAATCATCGTGTATCCCAGCGAATCCGGCGCAGTTTTGCCCGATCGGCGACTACCGCGTGTCACCGGAATGGAGATCGTCATTGATCAGAAAAGACGATGGTCATCTATGGGTACGATCATGGCTGGACCGTCGTTACGCACGTCTCCAACGGCTGCACCGACCGGGCGGATCTCGATCGAGTCCAGGTACGCGGACGGCGCGGGGGTGAGCAAGTCGTCACGGATCGTAGCCGTCAGCCAGTCCTCCCACCGCGCCGGCGGCAGCAGCAACGGCATTCGATTGTGCACGCGTGCCAGTTCGCCGACGGCCGGCATGGTGAGCACCGAGAACGTCAGCAGATCGCCACGGACGCTCCAGATTCCGGCGAGAGTAAGCCCCTCTGACTTAGTCATGAAGTAGGGCTGCTTGCGGCCGGGCTCGCGAACCCATTCGTACCAACCGTCGGCGGGTACGAGGCATCGACGTTTTTCGAACGCTGAGGCGTACGCCCGAGACGTGGCAACGGTCTCTACCCGAGCGTTGATCATCCGCGAGCCCGACCGCGGATCGCTTGCCCACGCCGGTACCAGGCCCCACCGCGCCGCGCTCACCACCCGCGCACCGCGTTCGGCGGACACCCGGACGATGGGCACGCGGTCGGTCGGCGCCACGTTGTAGTCGGGCGGCAGGTCGCCACCGGTCTCGTCGAACGCCTCGAACAGCCGGCTCAGGTCGGCCGAGGAGCGCGTCGTCGCGTATCTTCCGCACACGAAATTGACGCTACCTGCCGGGTGAGACAACGCCGCCGAGCGTCCAGAATGAACGGATGACCCCTCGCGCGCAGACGTGGGCGGCGCCGACCGCCATCGATCCGGTCGCGGCCGTCGTGCCGCTGCCCGGATCGAAGTCCATGACCGCGCGGGCCATGGTCCTCGCGGCCGTCTCGTTCGGGGCCTCCACGCTCGTGCGCCCGCTGCGGGCCCGTGACACCGAGCTGATGTCCGTGGGACTGCGGGCCATGGGCGTCACGATCTCCACTGTGGACGATGAACATTTGGTGGTACGCCCACGGCCGCTGACCGGTCCGGCCCACGTGGATGTGGCGCTGGCCGGTACCGTCATGCGCTTCCTGCCTCCGTTGGCGGCCTTGGCCACCGGCCCGGTCACGTTCGACGGCGATCCCCGGGCCCGCCGGCGCCCGCTGGCCCCGCTCGTCGCCGCGCTGCGGTCGCTGGGCGTACGCGTGGATGGGAGTGAGTCCGACGGCCTGCCGCTGACGGTCTACGGGCAGGGGCGCGTACGCGGCGGGGAGGTGTCGCTGGACGCCTCGCCCTCCAGCCAGCTGATCTCGGGCCTGCTGCTGGCCGCGCCGGACTTCGATCGGGGCCTGACCGTGCGGCATGTCGGGCCGCCGATGCCGAGCGGCCCGCACCTGAGGATGACCGTGCAGATGCTGCGCGGCGCCGGTGCCGCGGTCGACGACTCCACGCCGCACGTTTGGCGCGTGGAGCCGGCGCGGTTACGCGGCCGCGGCTGGCAGATCGAACCGGACATGTCCACGGCGGCCCCGTTTCTGGCCGCCGCTCTCGTGACCGGCGGCTCCGTGACCGTGCCCCGCTGGCCGCGTACGACGCTGCAAAACGGGGAGTTGCTGCGCGAGGTGCTGACCCGCATGGGCGGCCGGGTGACGCTCTCCGAACGCGGCTTGACCGTACGCGGCACCGGCGTAGTGCACGGCATCGACGTGGATCTGCACGATCAAGGCGAGTTGAGCCCGGTCGTGGCGGCCCTGGCGGCGGTGGCCGACTCTCCGTCGACCCTGCGCGGCGTGGCCCATATCCGCGGGCACGAGACCGACCGCATCGCCGCTCTCGCTCGGGAGCTTTCGGCCCTCGGTGCCGGAGTGTCCGAGTACGCCGACGGCCTGACGATCGAGCCCCGGCCGATGAAGGGCACCGTCTTCGAGACGTACGACGACCATCGCATGGCTCACGCCGCCGCCGTCGTCGGGCTGGCGGTGCCCGGCATCATCTTGAGCGACGTGGCGTGTACAGCCAAGACCCTCCCGGACTTCGCGGCACTATGGAGCACCATGGTGGGTGCGAACTCTTGACCACGAAACGGCGTGAGTACGACGAGGACGACGTACGGGTGCGGGCGACGCGGGGCTCCCGGCCGCGTACGCGTACCCGGCCGCGCCACGAGGACGCGATCGAGGGCTTCGTCATCGCGGTCGATCGGGGCCGCTACACCGTTTGGCTCGATGAGACCGCGATCACCGCGATGCGAGCCCGCGAACTGGGCCGCAAATCCGTCGTCGTCGGCGATCGGGTCAGCCTCGTCGGCGATGTGAGCGGCGCGGCCGGTGCGCTCGCCCGGATCGTTCGCATCCAGGAGCGCACCAGCGTCCTGCGGCGTACGGCCGACGACGATGACACCACCGCTGAAGGCCGGCTGGAACGGGTCGTGGTGGCCAACGCCGACCAGCTCGTCATCGTTAGCGCCCTGGCCGATCCGCCGCCCCGGACCGGATTCATCGACCGCTGCCTGGTGGCGGCGTACGACGCCGAGATCGAGCCGATCCTGCTGTTGACCAAGGCCGACCTCGCCACGCCGGACGCGATCCTGGACTATTACACCGCGCTGGATGTACCGCATCTGCTGACCGGGCCCGGCTCCGATCTGTCGGGCGTACGCGAGGCGCTGGCCGGGCAGGTATCGGTCCTCGTCGGCCACTCCGGCGTCGGCAAGTCGACCCTCGTGAACCGCTTGATCCCCGGCACCGATCGCGCGGTCGGCGCGGTCAGCGCGATCGGCAAGGGCCGGCACACGTCAACGAGCGTGGTTGCCCTCCGGCTGCCGCCCGTCGGCTCCGCGCCGGCCGGAGGAGGTCGCGAAGCGACCCCCGCACGGCGCGCCAGAATTACTGCCCAGGATCCCGGATGGATCATCGACACGCCCGGCATCCGCAGCTTCGGGTTGGCACATGTGAGCGCCGACAGCCTCCTGCACGGCTTCCTCGACCTCGTCGAGGGAACGGTCGAGTGCCCGCCCAACTGCGATCACATGCCACGCGCCGATAGTGCAGCGTGCGCTCTGGACGCCTGGGTCGCTAGCGGACACGCCGACGAACGACGGCTGGCTTCGTTCCGGCGGCTGCTGGCCTCGCGTACGTCGGCCGACGACAGCGATCAGACCGCCACATAGCCGCCCGTACGCCAGTAGACCCCGTCCTCGCGAGCCATGAGCCCGGCGTCGATGAGATACCGGCGCAAGGTGACATAGTCTCCATAGAACGACCGGAGAATGGCATTGACTTCCAGCTCCGGGTATTTGACCCCGGGCTCGAACGCGCACACCACGTGTTCGAGGATGAAGCGCCGCTTGCCCATCTTCGCCGGCATGCTGATCAGCCGCCCGTCGGCGTCGAGGAAAGTACGCAAAACGGTCTCGCGTAATCTGTCCGGCTCCACCCTCGTGACGGTACCGGCGGGCGTCCTTCAACGCCGCACGACTTTCCGCGCCGGGGCGCGCTCGGTATTCCGTGGTGCCGCCGGAGACGGTGATCCGATAGGTTCTGCGCATGGCTCGGTACGCCGACGATCTCGCGCTCGCCCATGTCCTCGCGGACACGGCCGATTCGCTTGCCATGAACCGCTTCCGGGCGCTGGACCTGCATGTGGACAGCAAGCCGGACCTCACGCCGGTCAGCGATGCGGACACGGCGGTGGAGAAGGCACTCCGCTCGACGCTCGCGCGGACCCGGCCGCGCGACGGCGTACTCGGCGAGGAGTACGGCGCGACCGGATCCACGGGCGCCCGGCAGTGGGTCATCGACCCCATCGACGGGACCAAGAACTTCATCCGGGGCGTACCCATCTGGGGCACGCTCATCTCGCTCATGGAGGGTGACGAGCCGGTCGTCGGCATGGTCTCGGCGCCGGCGCTGGGCCGCCGGTGGTGGGCCGCCCGGAGCCTGGGCGCGTTCGCCGGGCGTCACCAGGCCGCCGCCACGGCGATCCGGGTGTCGTCGGTGAGCCGCCTCGGCGACGCGAGCTTCTGCTACTCGTCGCTGGGATCCTGGGAGCAGACCGGCCGCCTCGCCTCGATGCTTGACATCATGCGCAAATGCTGGCGAAGCCGGGCATACGGCGACTTCTACGGCTACATGCTGCTGGCCGAGGGCGCCCTGGACATCATGGTCGAACCCGAACTCTCCCTGTGGGACGTCGCCGCCCTCATCCCGATCATCACCGAGGCCGGCGGCACCTTCACCGACCTGACCGGGCGACCCGGGCCGGGCGGCGGCAGCGCGATCGCCACCAACGGCAAGCTCCATCAGGACGTCCTGTCCCGCCTCACCCCCGGCGGTCTGCGCGCCCTGTAACGCATCCCACACTGCCCGATGCCGGCGCGGCCACACGCGTACGCCCAGGGCATTGCGGTGCGAAAGCACACGCCGACGGGGCGTAACCGCAGGCGGAGGTATTGAGCGTGGCGACCCTTAGGGGTTTACCATCGCTGGGTGGTGTCCTCAGGTTGGTGGTTCCTCGCGGCGATGATCGTCGCGTACGGCGTGGCTAACCTGCTGCAATCGGTGGCGGCCTCCCGCACGACCATGCACCACACCCTCGATCCGGGGCTGCTCGTCCGGCTGCTCGGGCACCGCATCTACCTCTACGGCCTGGGATGTCAGATCCTGGGCTTCTTCCTAGCCCTCTTCGCGCGGCGCGACCTGCCGCTGTTCCTGGTGCAGGCGAGCGTCGCCGCGGGCCTCGGCGTCACCGCCGTGCTGGGCGTCGTGCTGCTGAAGTGGCAGCTGCCCAAGGCCGAGATGGTGCTCCTGGCCCTCCTCGTGCTGGGCATCGGCGGGCTGATCATGTCGGCCGAGCCGGCGCCGTCCCGGCCGCTCGGGCTCTTCGGGAAGCTGGCCCTCGTGGTCGCGCTCGGCATCATCGGCCTGGCCGGATTCTTCGCCGTGCGGGTCAAGGGCGCACCGGGCAGCGTCCTGCTCGGCGCGCTGTCCGGCATCGGGTTCGCCTGTGCCGCCGTCGCGGCTCGGCCGCTGGCCAACGCCGACTCGGTCTTCGAGTTCGTCACCAGCCCGCTGCTCTACCTCGTGATCATCCACTCGCTCAGCGCTCAGCTGCTGCTCGGCCTGGCGATGCAGCGTGGCTCGACCAACGCCGCCGTCGCGGCGATGGACGCGGCCGGCGCGGTCCCCGCGGCCGTGGTCGGCCTGCTCCTGCTGGGCGACCAGATCCGGCCCGGGATGGCGTGGATGGCCGCGCTCGGCTTCCTCGTGACGCTCGGCTCGGTGATCGCCCTGACCCGGTACGCCGAACCGCAACGGCGCGATGAGGCGGCCGAGGAGCCGGTGCCCGAGCCGGTTCCGGTTGGTGCCGGCCACCACCGGGCCAACGGCGCGAACGGGCACCTGGTCCTCAACGGCCACACTCCGCTGATCGACCTGCCGATCCGCGAGCACCCGGCCCTCAGCGAGCCGACCGTCGAACTACCGATCCTCTCGATGCTGCGCCAGGCGCCGGCTACCCGTACCTAACCGGGCTTGGGCAGCCACGGCCGGCCGGGATCGGTGACGTAGTACACCGAACCGCGGCGGATCACGCCCTCCTCCACCTCGACCGCGTCCTCCAGCTCCAGTGACGGTCGCCAATCCGGACCGAGGCCGAGCGTACGCGCACCGATCAGGTCGGCCAGCGAGTTCGGTGTGACCCGGACGCAGTCGTCGACCAGACCCGATCCGGCCGTCACGACGAGGGTCGCGCCGGAGGCGGCGTACGCCCGCAGCCGGGCATGGGCCGCCGCGGACATGAGATACAGGGCGGGCACCACGACGAGGTCGTATCCGGTGAGGTCCGCATCGATCGGCAGGACGTCGGTGGGCGTACCCATATGGGCATGCCAGCGAGCCACGACGGCGCTGTAGTCGAGCGCGGCGGGCACGTGATCGCTCTGCCAGGCCCACATGGTCTCCTCGTCGTAGAGGAGCGCGGCCCGAGCCCGGACGGTGAGGGCCTCGCGGTCGCGCAGGCTCGTGCCGACCGCCTTGACCTCCCGGAAGGCCGGAGTTTGCGGGCCCTCGTGCGGCAGGAGCGCGGGATGCCACTGCTCGGCGCCGCCGCGGGAGGCGCGCCACTGGAAGTACATGACGCCGACGGTGCCGCGTTCGATGTAGGGCCACGCGTTCGCGAGCAGGCGCCCGGCCGCCGGGGCGTGCTCCATCAGCAGCCACCGCCCGCCTCGCGCCCAGCCCCGGGCCAGGTCACCGGCGAAGGCGCGCTGGGCCGTCTCATCCGGCCCGGGTGACGGGTAGTGGTCGATCGCGACGAGGTCGACCTCGCGGGCCCAGCGGGCGTGGTCGACCGGCACCCAGCCGCCCAGGACGAAGTTGGTCGTCACCGGCTGGCCGCTGGTCAGAACCGCCTTCTGCGCGCGGAAATGGCGCAGGTGCGAGTCGGACAGGAAGCGCCGGTAGTCCAGTTCCTGGGCGGGATTGCGCAGATACTGCGTCGCCCGTGGCGGCATGATGTCGTCCCAGCGTGCGTACCGCTGCGACCAGAAGTCGGTGCTCCAGGCGTCGTTGAGGGCGGCGATCGCCGAGTACCGGCGCTGTAGCCAGGTCCGGAACTCCACGGCACAGGTCGAGCAGAAGCACCACGTGCCGTACTCGTTGTGCACGTGCCACATCTTCAGCGCCGGGTGCTGGCCGTAGCGGTCGCACAGCGACTTCGCCAGGCGTACCGACGCGTTGCGGTAGAGGGCGGAGTTGACGCAGTAGGTGTCGCGCGACCCGTGCGTCAGGCGTACGCCCTCCCGCGTGACCGGCAGCGAGTCCGGGTTCAGCTGGGTGAACCACGGCGGTGGCGAGGCGGTCGGGGTGGCCAGGCACACGCCGATGCCGTTCTGATGTAAGCCGTCCATGACCGTGTCGAGCCACTCCGGCTCCCAGGCGCCGGCGCTGGGTTGCAGGCGCGACCAGGCGAAGACGCCGACGGTCACCAGGTTGACGCCCGCTTGGCGCATGAGCGCGAAGTCCTCGGCCCAGACGGCCGGCGGCCACTGCTCCGGGTTGTAGTCCCCGCCGAACCACATGTCTCGCTCCCGGTTCTCCCGGTTGGATCGCCGTCATGATCCCGGTTGGATCAGGGATATTGCACGGATCTTGGGCCAAGATCCGTGCTTTATCCCTGATCCAACCGGGATCATGACGGGTGTTAGTCAGAGGCGGCCGCGCAGCCAGGCCAGGTGCTCGGCGGCGTGGTCGAGCGCACCGCCCTCGTGCCCGTTGAAGGTGTAGACCCGGATGTCCTTGTCCGCCACGGCCCACGCATGGTACGCCGCGAATACCGTCGACGGCGGGCACGTCGTGTCCATGAGCGCGGTCGAGAACAGCGCGGGCGCCGTGGCCCGCCGGGCGAACGACACACCGTCGAAGTAGGACAGCGTGGCCCGTACGCGCGCCTCCTTCGCCCGGTGGATCATCAGGTACCGGACGATCTCGCCGTACGGGTCGGTGTCGGTGAGCCCGACCGCCCGCTCGAAGTGGCACAGGAACGGAACGTCGGGCATCGCCGCCAGCAGGTCCGGCACCAGACCCGCCACCGCGATGCTGATCCCGCCGCCCTGGCTGCCGCCGTGCACCGCCAGGCGCGTACCGTCGACGGCCGGGTGGGACCGGGCGGCTTCGATCGCGCGGACGGCGTCGGTGTAGACCCGCCGGTAGTAATAGGTCGCGGGATCCTCGACGCCCTGGGTCATGAAACCGGAGACGTGCGGACCCGAGCCCTCCGGATCCGGGGTGTCGCCGCGTACCCAGCCGCTGCCCTGGCCGCGCGTATCCATCACGAAGTGGGCGTACCCGGCCGCGGCCCAGAACAGATGCTGGTGCGGTACGCCCCGCCCGCCGCCGTAGCCGATGTACTGCACGACTGTCGGGAGTGGACCATCGACCGTAGCGGGCAGGGTGAGCCACCCCTTGATGGGGTGCCCGCCGTAGCCGCGGAAGGTGACGTCGAGCGTACGCACCAGCGACAGCCCGTTGTCCACCGGCTCGAAGACGGCGTCGAGGTCGACGGCGCGGGCCTGCTTGAGGGTGTCGGTCCAGAACTCGTCGAAGTCCGCGGGCTCGGCGATCTCGGGCCGGTACGCCCGCAGCTCGTCGAGGGAGAGGTCGAAGAAGGCCACTAGACGCGCTCCAATACGTGCTCGCGGGCGTGGGCGTAACGGGACCGCACGGCCGGATCGGCCGGACCGTCGAACGTCTGCGCGCCCTCGGCCCGCCACTGCGGCAGTTCCCTGGTGAGCGCCCACGCGGCCTGCCGAGCCGCCCCGTCGGCGACGTACTCCCCGGCCGGCGGCACGGTCACCGGACGGCCGAGAACCGATGGTGCGATGCGGCGTACCGCCTCGTTGACCGCTCCGCCGCCGATGAGCAGGATGCGCTCGGCTTTGAGGCCCTGCTCCACCAGCGCGTCGAGGCCGTCGGCCAGCCCGCACAGGAGCCCCTCGACCGCGGCCCTGGCCAGATGCTGGGGCGTCGCGGTACGCAGGGTGAGCCCGTGCAGCGAGCCGTTGGCCTCGGGGCGGTTCGGCGTCCGTTCCCCTTCGAGGTACGGGACCAGCACCAGCCCGTCGGCGCCGGACGGGGCCCGCAAGGCCAGCGAGGCCAGCTCGGCATGGGAGACGCCGAGCATCCCGGCGACCGCGTCGAGGACCCGGGCCGCGTTGAGCGTACAGACCAGGGGCAGGTACGCCCCGGTGCAGTCGGCGAACCCGGCGACGATGCCGGACGGGTCGGCAGCGGGCACTGTGGACACTCCGAACACCGTGCCGGAGGTGCCGATCGACACGATGACGTCGCCCGGCTGCGCGCCCAGACCCAACGCCGCCCCGGCGTTGTCGCCGGCCCCCGCGCCGAGAATCAGGCCGAGGGCCGCACCGGAGCCGCCGCCCGCACCAGAGCCGGCGCCGGACCCGGTGGCGGTGATCGACTCGGCCGGCCCGAGAACTCGCGGCACGGCGACCTCCCGCCCCAACGCGCGGGCGAGCAGGTCGAGCTGGTAGGAGCCGGTGGCCGGCGACCAGTACCCGGTGCCGGACGCGTCCGACCGGTCGGTCACGAGATCGGCGAGATCCGTAGAGCCGGACAGCTTCCAGGTCAGCCAGTCGTGAGGCAGGCACACCGCGGCGGTCGCCTCGGCTGAAGCCGGCTCGTGATTGCGAAGCCAGCGCAGCTTGGTAACGGTGAAGGATGCGACCGGCACGCTGCCGACCGCCTCGGCCCACGACCGCGCACCCAGTTCCGCCACCAGTTCGGTGGCGGCACCGGCCGACCGGGTGTCGTTCCACAGCAGCGCTGGGCGTACGACCTCGCCGGAGGACGAGAGGCAGACCATGCCGTGCTGCTGCCCGGCGACGCTGAGCGCGGAGACGTCGGCCAGACCGCCCGCGGACTCGATCGCCGAGTGCAGCGCGGCCAGCCAGAAGGAGGGGTGGACCTCGGTGCCGTCCGGGTGGGCCGCGCGGCCCTCCCGGACGGGCGCGCCGGTCTCGGCGTCGCGGACGACGACCTTGACCGACTGTGTCGACGAGTCAACCCCGGCGACCAATGTCATCCGCGCGCACCCATTACGTGTTCGACCATCAGCTGGGTCAGCTGGATGAAGTTCGCGCCGCGGGCACCCACGGCGTCCGCGTCGAAATCGGCGTCCGACGCCCGCAGGTCCGCCACCGTCTCACCGTCGGCCAGCGTCGGCTGGGACAACTCGGCGACCCGAGCCGCCTGCAACGCCTCTTGAACGGAAGGGTCGGCGCGGAAAGCGGCGGCCCGGTCGCGCAGCAGCGTGTACATCCGCATGTTGGCCGCCGCCGACGCCCACACGCCCGTGACATCCTCGGTACGCGCGGGCTTGTAGTCGAAGTGCCGAGGACCGTCGTACGCCGGCCCGCCGTTGAGGCCGCCGAACTCCAGCAGGTCCACCAGGGCGAACGCGTTGAGCAGATCGCCGTGGCCGAACACGAGGTCCTGGTCGTACTTGATGCCCCGCTGGCCGTTGAGGTCGATGTGAAACAGCTTGCCGTGCCACAGCGCTTGGGCGATGCCGTGGGCGAAGTTGAGCCCGGCCATCTGCTCGTGCCCGACCTCGGGGTTGAGGCCGACCATCTCGGGGCGCTCCAGCGAACCGATGAAGCCGAGCGCGTGGCCGATCGTCGGCAGCAGGATGTCGCCGCGCGGCTCGTTCGGCTTCGGCTCGATCGCGAAGCGAATGCCGTAACCCTGTTCGGTCACGTACGCGCACAGCAGGTCGAGCCCCTCCTTGTACCGGTCGAGCGCGGCCCGCACGTCCTTGGCGGCGTCGGACTCGGCGCCCTCCCGGCCGCCCCACAGCACGTAGGTGTGAGCGCCCAGAGACGCGGCGAGGTCGATGTTGCGCAGCACCTTGCGCAGCGCGTACCGGCGCACCGACCGGTCGTTGGCGGTGAACGCGCCCTCCTTGAACACCGGGTGCATGAAGAGGTTGGTGGTCGCCATCGGGACCTTCATCCCGGTCTCGTCCAGCGCCTTGCGGAACCGGTCGATGTGCCCCTCGCGCTCGGTGTCCGACGACCCGAACGGGATCAGGTCGTCGTCGTGGAACGTCACGCCGTACGCGCCCAGCTTGGCCAGCTGATGAACCGTCTCGACGGGGTCGAGCGGCGGCCGGGTCGCGTCGCCGAACGGGTCGCGAGCCGGCCAGCCGACGGTCCACAGGCCGAAGGTGAACGGAATGCTCATGTCACTGCTCCTGGATAGTGCCGTTGATGACGACCACGCTGGGCTCAGCATGGCCGGCCACCGGAGCGAACCGTACGCCAACAACGCGCGCGGGTCCGCTCGAGGTGACCGTGAACGTGGCGTCCTCACGCACAGCGGTGACCGAAGTGACCCCGTCATCGTCGCGGATCTCGGTCGTCCCGCTCAACCCCCCAATGCTGACGAGGGTGACGGCGGTCCAGGGACCGTCGGGGATCTGCTCGGCGTACTCGGCCGTCGGGAGCAGTGCACCGAGGCGGGCGTACAGCGGGATTTCCAGCGGTTCCGGCGAAACCGTAACGAACCGCCCACCGTCGGACACCGACCCGTCCCACCAGTCCACCCACTGCCCGGCCGGCAGGTACACCGACCGGGTCGCCGACTCGGTGATCACCGGGGCGACGAGCAGATCGGTGCCGAGGCGGTAGACGTGCTCGGCCCGCCACGCGGCCGGGTCCTCCGGCGAGTCCACCATCAGGGCCCGCATGATCGGTTCGCCGGTCTCCCCCGACCGCAACGCCGCCGAGTAGATGTATGGCAGCAGCCGGTAGCGCAGCCGCAGCGCCTCGACCACGCCGGGCTCGACCGCCGGGAACCGCCACGGCTCGCGGCTGGTCGTACCGTGGAACCGCAGCAGCGGCGAGAGCGCGCCGAACTGCGCCCACCGCAGGAACAGGTCGTCGCTCGGCCGCCCGGCGAAGCCGCCGGTGTCGTGAGACCAGAACGGAACCCCCGACAGGCCGTGCGCGAGGCCACCGTTCATCGAGCTGGCCAACGCGGGGTAGCTGCACATCGTGTCCCCGCCCCACTGCGCCGCGTGGCGCTGACCGCCCAAATAGGACGATCGGCCCCAGACCATCGTGTGGCCGTGCGCCTCGCGCGTCACCGCGCTCACCGCGTCGTTGAAGAGCAGGGCATAGATGTTGTGGAGTTCGGTCCCGCTCATTCCGTTGTACGCCACCGAATCCATCGGTACGCCCTCAGCGAAGTCGGTCTTGAACACCTGTACGCCGATAGCGGCCAGCGGGCGCAGCAGATCCTGGAACCACGCCGTCGCATCCGGGTTGGTGAAGTCGACGATGCCGCCCTCGGGAAACGAGCCGTGCCACGAGTCGGCCACGTAGATCTGGCCGTCGGCGCGCTTGAGGAGGTAGCCCTTCTCGGCGGCCTCGGTGAACCGGTCCGAGTTCACGCTGATGTAGGAGTTCATCCACAGGCAGACCTTGAAGCCCATGGCGTCCAGCTCCGCCATCATGGCCGCCGGGTCCGGGAAGGTGTCGTGGTTCCAGCGCAACTCCGACCACTTGCCGTCGGGCTGCCAGTAGGTGTCCAGATGCAAGACGTCGCACGGTATGCCGCGAGCCCGGATGGTCCGGGCCCGCTGCAGGACGTGTTCCTGGGTGTCGACGAAGAAGCCCGAGGAGATCCAGGCGCCGAACGCCCACTTGGGCGGCGTCACCGGATGGCAGGTCAGCCGGTTGTAGCGGGCAAGGACCGCGCTAGGCGTAGGCCCGGCCAGGACGTAGTAGTCGAGCAGATCGTCGGGCACCACGATCTGCGTGACCGACTGCGTACTCGCGCCGAAGTCGAACTCGATCGGCATCCCCGAGTCGACGACGACGCCGTAGCCCCGGCTCGACTGGTAGAACGGCACGTTCTTGTAGGCCCGATCGCTCTCGCTGCCGAAGGCGTCGAAGTTCCACATCAGCGGCCGCTGCCCGCGCAGGTTGAGCGGCGTGAAGCGCTCGCCCGTACCCACCAGCACCTCGTCCGCCGGCAGCTCCAGCGTCTCGTGGTACGCCGCGATCTTTCCATCCACTGTGGATACACCGAACGGCGTGGTCCGCATGCGGCCCGAGATGTCGGTGACGCCGGGCGAAGTCTGGGTGAGCACGCGGCCGGTCGCGGTGTCGAGGAACCGGATGCGCCAGGGCTCCAGCGACACCTCGGCAGTCAGCGCGCCCGCCACGATGCGGATCAGCCCGCCGTCCACGGTGACCGCGGCCTGGTAGCCCAGGTCCGGATGGGTCAACGGCAGCGTACGCGCGCTGCGGCTGCGGGCGGCCGGGTCGCTGGACAGGCGTACCCGGATGATGCCCTCGCCGGCCGCCGTGACCTGAGCGGTGAGCAGGTCGCCCACGGCGGTGTGGGCCTTGAGCCCGGCGCCGTTGGCCTCCAGGGCGGTGATCTCGGCGTGGGTGATCTCCTGCGGGCCCGGCTCGCCGCGCTGGCGGCGGGGCAGCTCGGGCGGGTCGGCGCTGAAGTATTCGTGGGCCACGAGCGGCGGTCGGAACGGCATAAGTCTCTATCCTTTGATGGCGCCGAGGAGCATGCCCCTGGTGAAGTGGCGCTGGACGAACGGGTAGACCAGGAGAATCGGGATCAGCGTCAGGGTGACGACCGCCATCTGCAGCGACAGCGGGGCGATCTGCTGGTGCCCCAGGTACTGGCCGGTGGTGGTGATCCCGCTGCCGGGCATGGCGTTGCCCTGCAACGTGTACGTGTAGATCACCATCTGCAGCGGCCACATCCCGTTGTCGGGCATGTACAGCAGGGCGTTGAAGAAGGAGTTCCAGTAGCCGACGGCGTAGAAGAGGGTGATGACGGCGAGCACGGCCCTGGACGTCGGCAGCACGACCGCCCAGAGCGTACGCCAGTCGCCCGCTCCGTCGATCTTGGCCGCGTCGATCAGCTCCTGCGCGGTGCCGCTGAAGAACGCCCGCAGCACCAGGATGTTGAAGACCGACACCGCGCCGGGCAGGATCAGCGACCAGTAGTTGCCGTAGCCGCCGAGCGCCGCCACGAGCAGGAAGCTCGGGATGATCCCGCCGCTGAAGAACATCGTGACGATCAGGAGCATGAGGATCGTGCGGTGCCCGAAGGATCCCGACCGCGACAGCCCGTACGCGCACAGCACGCTGACCACCATCGAGATGGCCGTGCCGACAATCGTGATGCCGAAGCTGACCAGCAGCGAGTGCACGATGAGCTGGTTGCCGAAGATCTGCCGGTACGCCTCCCACGTGATCCCGTTGGGGACCACGACCAGGCCGCCCGCGATGTTCACCGACTCCTGTGTGGACAGGCTGGTGAGCACGATCGAGTAGAGCGGCACCAGGATTATGGCCAGGACGATCACGATGGTGAACGTCTTGCCCGTCTGGCCGGCCGCGGTCGGCTTCTCTTCCCAGACTGATCTGACTGTCATCGCCGGTACAACCCGTCCTCGCCGAACATGTGGGCGACCTTGTTGGCCGCCAGGATCAGCACCAGCGACAGCACGCCTTTGAACAGACCGGCGGCCGCGCCGTAGCTGAAGTTGTTGCCCACGACCCCGTAGTAGTAGGTGAACGTGTCGAGCACCTCGGAGGCGTCGCGCCCGACCGCGTCGCGCTGGACGAGCATCTGCTCGAAGCCCACCGTCAGCGCGTTACCCAGGCGCAGTACGAGCAGCAGCACGATGACGCCGCGCATGCCGGGCAGCGTGATGTGCCACAGCCGCCGCCACCGGCCCGCGCCGTCGGCCGCCGCCGCCTCGTAAAGGTTCTGGTCGATCGCGGCCAGCGCGGCGAGGAACACGATGATGCCCCAGCCCGCTTCCTTCCAGATCGCCTGCGCGGTCACCAGGTACTTGAAGGTCTCGGGGTTGGTCATGATGTCCCAGGTCGCCATGCCGTGCTCGCGCAGGTACGAGTTGAGCGGGCCGGCGCCGCCCAGCACCGACTGGAAGATCGTCACCACCAGCACCCAGGAGAAGAAGTGCGGCAGGTAGACGATCCCCTGCACGAGCGAGCGGACCTTGCTGCTCATGATCGAGTTGAGCAGGAGCGCCAGCGCGATCGGGATCGGGAAGTACAGCACCAGCTGGACACCGCTGAGCACGAGCGTGTTCTGCAGCGCGTGCCAGAAGATGGGGTCGGTGAACAGCCGCTGGAACTGGCTGAAACCGACCCACGGGCTGCCCGCGAACCCGTTGAAGATGTCGTACGCCTGAAACGCCGTGACGGTGCCGAACATCGGCACGTAGCTGAAGACCACCAGCAGCAGCACCGCCGGCAGGGTCATCAGCAGCAGCGAACGGTCTCGCTTCACCTTGCCCCACCGGCTCAGGCCGCGCCGGCTCCGGCCGGCCGGGAGCGCCTCCCGGCCGGCCTCTTCGACCGCGATCAGCGCCGGCTTGGCCGGCGCCGACTCGTGCACCGTCATTGACCGGTGCCGAACTTGTTGCGGATGTCGTCGTAGAACGACCGCAGGGCATCGCCGCCCTGGCTGCGCCACGCCTTGACGGCGTCCTCGAAGGCCGAGATCGGCTTACGGCCGACCTTCACGTCCTTCATGGTGTCCTTGACCGCCTGGCCGATCGACGAGTACTGCGACGGCTCGGTGATGTTCATCGCGAAGAACAGCGGCTTGACGGCGTACTTGACCATGTCGCCCTGCCACGCGCCGTAGTCCTTGGCGACGTCGACGAATCCGGATTGGACGGTGGTCGGCGTGGGCGGCGTGACCAGGAACTGGAAGGAGGTCGCGACCTCCTTGCCACCGCGCTCGGTGAGGACGGGGTTGCCCTCTTTCATCGTGTAGGTCTCGTTCTCCTTGCCATAGTTCACGACCAGCCACTCCGCCGAGCCGTACGGTGCGGCCAGGTAGTTGGCCACCGCCAGCAGCTCCTTGACCTGATCGCCGGAGAGCTTGGCGTTGAGGTACGCGAACATGCCGGCGCCCGGCTGCAGCTCGACCGTGGGCGCACCCTTGGAGGACATGAGCTTGAACGCGCCGCGGCGGTACGCCGGGTTGGCCGCCGTGCCGGACTTCGCGTCGTCGCCGTTCCAGGCGCCGGTGCCGTCACTGTTCACGGTGACCTTGCCGCTCCAGAACCGCTGCTTGGCGTCCTGGTTCTTGCCGGCGACCGCGTCCGGGTGGACCACGCCGTCCTTGACCAGCTTGGCGTGCCAGTTGAGGGCCTCGATGAGGCCGGGGCTCTCGTACTTGTGGATCAGCTTGCCCGCATCGTCGACGCCCCACCTGTTCGGGAAGTGGAACAGCTGCGAGGCGTAGGCCGCGTCGTCGCCGACGAGGTCGTCGAACGCCCACTGCCCGGCCGAGGTGCTGGTCAGCTGCTTGCCCAGCGCGGCCAGGTCGTCCGGCGTCTTGATGCTGTCGGGGTTGATGCCGAGCTTCTCGAAGATGTCGCGGCGGAAGAAGTAGGTGCCGGTGATGCCGGCGCCGCCCGGGTAGACCGGCAGGCCGTAGAGCTTGCCGTTCCATACGCCGGCCTGCCACGCGCCGCCGGGGATGTTGGCCAGGTTCGGGTAGTCCTTGATCTTGTCACCGGCGAGGAACGGCGACAGGTCGACGAACTTGCTGACGGCCTGGCCGAAGTTGAGCGTGGCGGTGTTCCAGCCCGGAATCTGGATCCAGTCCGGCAGCTTGTCCGCGGCGAACAGCGGTGGAAGCTTGTCGCCGTAGGTGTTGCCGTCGGCCGGCTGCATCTTCAGCGTGATGCCCAGGGCCGCGTTGACGGCGTCGTAGTAGCCGTTGCCGCTGGACGGCGGGATGGCTCCCCACAGCGGGGTCATGGTGGTGTACGTCCCGCCCTTGCCCGGCATGCTCGCCACGGTCTTCACCGGAGAGCTGGGGTACTTGAGGAACACCGCGTCGGAGACCGCGCCGTTGGCGCCCTGCACTCCGGCCACGTCGGGGGTGACGGCGGTGTTGGGGATGTAGTTCGGCAGGATCTTGCTCAGCTCGCTCTGGCTGGTGGTGCCGGGGCCGCTCGCCTTGGGGTCGGAGCAGCCGGCGAGCGCGCCACTCGCCGCGAGCGCACCGAGTCCGGCCAGCGCCAGGAATTGCCGCCGGTTCGCGGCCGCGCCCGTCAGGGGGTCATGCACGGCACTTGTCCCTTCGTTCGATCTTCCGTGGAGGGCATAAGGAATTTGCGCGAGATCTACGGTACTATTTAGTTGGGCTTCCGGCTAAACAAACTAGCGGACCGGCGGCGGCACCCACAAGCACCCGTTTCCAGGCTGTTACCTCAGCGGTCGCGGTGGGTGTGGCCGCCCGGTCGTATGCCGGGTGCCCGACGGACGGCGGGCCTGGACACCGAGGAGCAGATGATGACCGACCGTGCGCTGATGCGGCATGATGAGGCGGACCCAGGGAGCCACCGGTGATCACCATGCAGACGGGGCCGCAGCCGGCCGACTTCGCGGACGTGCGGGCCACGAATCTGGCCGTCGTCCTGCGGCACCTGCGTATGCACGCGCCCTGTTCCCGTGCCGACATCGCCAGCGCCACCGGGCTCAACAAGGCGACCGTGTCCAGCCTCGTGGCCGACCTCATCGACCGCCGCCTGGTCCGCGAGACCGGCCTCACCGAACGGCGCATCGGCCGCCCGGCGACGATGCTGGTGCTGGACGGCTCCCCGTACGCGGCGATCGGCATGGAGGTCAACGCCGACTACATGACCGTCGTCGCCCTGGACCTGGCCGGGCAGCGCCTGCTGTCGTGGCGGCGCGCCTTCGCCGGCTCCTCGGCCAATCCGGGCCAGGCCGCCGCGTCCATCGCTGCGCTGGCGAAGCGAGCCGTGGCCAAAGTGGAGAAGGAAGGCCGCCGGGCGCTCGGCCTGACGGTGGGCGTACCGGGCCTGGTGAGCGGGGACGGGATGGTGCGGCTCGCCCCGAACCTGCGGTGGCACGACGTCGACCTGCGCTCGGCGCTGCGCAAGGCCCTCGGCGACCCGCCCTACCCCATCGAGGTCGAAAACGACGCCAACCTCGCCGTCCTCGCCGAACAGCGCTACGGCGGGTACGCCACGACCGCGAACCTCATCTACCTGACCGGCGAGGTCGGCATCGGCGCGGGCATCATCGCCGAAGGCCGCCTCATGCGCGGCGAACGGGGATTCGCCGGCGAGTTCGGGCATCTCCTGGTCGACCCGGGCGGCCCGGTCTGCGGGTGCGGCCGGCGGGGCTGCCTCGAAGCGCTCGCCGGCATCGGCGCGCTGGTCGGGCGTACGCTGCCCGACGCCGGCGGCACCTCGCCGACCGAGCTCGAACCCGAGGTCGAAGAGGTCGTACGCAGAGCCAAGGCCCGCGATCCCAAGGTGCTCGACGCGCTCGCCGAGACCGGCCGGCACCTCGGGCACGGTGTCGCGACGCTGGCGAACCTGCTCAACCCCGACGTCGTGGTGCTCGGCGGGTACTTCGTCCCGCTCGCGCCCTGGTTGATCCCGGCCGCCGAGGCGGAGCTGCGGGCCCGCTCCATCGCCCCTGAGGCCGGCGGTACGCGCATCGTCGCATCTACTTTGGACCTTGGCGCCGCCGCAGCCGGCGGAGCCGCCCGAGTCCTCGACGCCATCGACTCCGGCCGCCTACCGACCCCCTAGCCGGATGCGGCTTTACGGCCCTCCAAGATCCCGGTCAGATCAGGGATATCGCACGCTTGTGACCGGTCACATGCGGTCACAACCCCTGATCTGAGCGGGATCTTGCGTGCAAGCCGCGCGGACCTGGGACATAAGCCCCTAAAAAGCACCGGTCTTGACCTATGGGAGCGCTTCCGGTACACCTGGGAGCACATCCGTAACATCCCCGACATCAGTCCTCCGGCGGACCGTCGAAGCGCTTCGAAAGGCGCATCGTTGAAGCGCTTCGACTCCGCCCCCCACCACCGGAGCGTCCCTGATGAGCGACTTTCGTGATCCGGCGGCACCGCTGCGGGCGCGGGTCGACGACCTGCTCGCAAAGCTGACGCTGGACGAGAAGCTGGCCCTGCTGCACCAGCACCAGCCGGCGATCGAGCGGCTGGGCCTGGCCCGGTTCACGACCGGGACCGAGGCGCTGCACGGCTTGGCGTGGCTCGGCGAGGCGACCGTCTTCCCGCAGGCGGTCGGGCTCGGCGCGAGCTGGGATCCGGATCTGGTGCGCGCCGTCGGCGACGCCACCGGCGACGAGGTACGCGGCCTGCACCACAAGGATCCGACCCGCTGCGGTCTCAACGTGTGGGCGCCCGTGGTCAATCCGCTGCGCGACCCGCGATGGGGACGCAACGAGGAGGGATACAGCGAGGACGCGTTCCTGACCGCGACGCTCGGCACCGCGTACGCCGGCGGGCTGCGCGGCGACCACGAGCGGTTCTTGAAGACGGCGCCGACCCTGAAACACTTCCTGGGGTACAACAACGAGACCGACCGGTGTACGTCGTCGAGCAACCTGACGCCGCGCGTACTGAACGAGTATGAGCTGCCGGCTTTCCGCCCGGCCATCGCCGGTGGCGCCGCCGTCGCCGTGATGGCGAGCTACAACTTGGTCAACGGGCAGCCCGCTCACGTCAGCCCGCACATCAACGAGGACCTGCGATCGTGGACGGCCGACGAAGTCTTCGTCGTGTCGGACGCGTACGCGCCGTCGAATCTGGCTGGGATGCAGGCGTACTTCCCCGATCACGCGGCCAGCCACGCGGCCGCCTTGAAGGCCGGCATCGACAGTTTCACCGACGGGGACACGCAGTCCCACATCACCATCGAGCGGCTCCGTGAAGCCCTCGACCGCAACCTCATGACCGAGTCCGATGTGGACCGCGCCGTCAAGCGGGCCCTCACCACCCGGATGCGGCTGGGCGAGTTCGACCCGGCCGAGGGTAACCCGTACGCCGCGATCACCGCCGACGTCATCAACTCCCCCGAGCACCAGAAGCTGGCCCGGCGCGCCGCCACCGAGTCGATCGTGCTGTTGAAGTCGCAGTGCCGGGTGCTGCCGCTCGACCCGGGCTCGACCCGGACCCTGGCCGTCATCGGGCCGCTGGCCGACCGCAACTACACCGACTGGTACAGCGGCACCGCCCCGTACGCCGTGACCATCCGGAGCGGGCTCGCCGAGGCGTTCGACACCGTCGTCTACGCCGAAGGCGTGGACCGGATCGCCCTCAAGCGCGACGGCCGCTACCTGTACGCCGACGACAACGGCGTCGGCATGACCGACGACGTCTGTGGCTTCGACGTGTTCGACTGGGGCCAGGGCGTGGTGACCCTTCGCTCCACCCGCAACGACCGGTTCCTCCGGGCGGACCCGAACACCGTAAAGGCGGACCCGAACACCGTAAAAGCGGACCCGAGCACCGTAAAGGCGGACCCGAGCACCGTAAGAGGCGCGAGCGCCGTAAAAGCGGACTCGACGGGACCCAAGGACTGGGTCGTCGGTGAGATGTGGCGGCTGGAGGAGCTGGGCGACGGCCGGATTCACCTGCGCCACCACGCATCGCCGGGCAACACCGAACACGGTGCCCTCCAGGCCGACCTGACCCTCGGGACCCAACCTCAAGCGTTCGACGTGGAGATGCTCGCCGACGGTGCCGCCCGGGCGGCCGCGGCTGCGGCCGGCGCCGACGCCGCGATCGTGGTGCTGGGCAATCACCCGCTCGTCAACGGCCGGGAAACCGAGGACCGGACGGATCTGGCGCTGCCACCGGCGCAGGAGAACCTGTTGCGCGACGTGTACGCCGCCCAGCCGGCCACCGGTCTCGTCCTGGTGAGCAGCTATCCGTACGGCGTCATGTGGGCCGACGTCCACGTGCCGGCGGTGCTGTGGACCTCGCACGGCGGGCAGGAGCTGGGCCACGCCGTCGCCGACGTGCTGACCGGGCGGGCCGATCCGGCCGGCCGCCTGCCGCAGACGTGGTACCGCAGCGCGTGCGAGCTGCCGGATCTGCTCGATTACGACATCATCGCCACCGACGCGACCTACCTCTATTACCGCGGAACACCGCTGTACCCGTTCGGGCACGGACTGTCCTATGCGGACTTCACGTACGAGGACATCCAGCTCGGTGACCTGACCGCGGCGGCGGGCGACACCGTACAGGTCAGCTTCACCGTGACGAACGAGAGCGGCCGCCCCGGCACCGAAGTGGTTCAGCTCTACACCCACCAGCAGCGTTCGCGCGTCAAGCAGCCGCTGCGGCAGCTGCGCGCGTTCCGCAAGCTCCGGCTGCAACCGGGCGAGTCCGTCCGGGTCGAACTCCCGCTGAAGATCGACGACCTGGCGTTCTGGGATGTCACCACGAGCCGCATGGTGGTCGAGGCGGCCCGGACCAAGGTGATGGTCGGACGCTCCAGTATGGACATCCGCCTCACCGCGACCCTCACCGTCCGCGGCACGGTCATCGGCACCCGCCGCGCCGTCGACCGGCCCATTCACGCCGTCGACAGCGACGAGTACAGCGGCACGGTCACCACCGACGCCGGGGTCCAGGCCGCCGAGAACGGCGCCTGGCTGTGCTTCCAGGGCGTCGACACCTCAGGCGTACGCGCAGCGCACGTCGGCGGCCACGGCGGAACGGTGAGCGTACGCGCGGACGATCCGTTCTCCGGTCCGCTGCTGGCGGCCCTCGTCCCCGGGCAGCGCGCTTCGACGGCGACCGTGGACGGCGTGCACGATGTGTACGTGGTCTTCGACTCGGCCGGCACCACCATCACCGAACTGGCTTGCGGGCGATGAGCACACCGGAGGAGCGCCGCCGCGTCGTTACCATCACCGACGTCGCGCGCCACGCCGGTGTGGCCGCGAGCACGGTCTCCTACGTCCTGAGCGGTAAGCGGACCATCTCCGCGTCGACCCGCGCCCGCGTCCAGGCCAGCATCCGGACGCTCGGCTTTCATCCGCACGCCGGAGCCCGGTCGCTGGCCAGCAACAAGGCCAACGTCATCGCGCTGGCCCTGCCCCTGCGCCAGGGCATGCACCTGCCCGTACTGATGCAGTTCGCGACCGCCGTGCTGACCGCGGCCCGCGCCGTCGACCACGACGTGCTGCTGCTGACGGCCGACGAGGGAGCGGCGGGCGTACGCCGCATCGCCGGCAGCGCCATGGTCGACGGGCTGATCCTCATGGACGTCGAGACCCACGATCCGCGCGTACCCACGCTGCGGGAGCTGGACCGGCCCAGCGTCCTGATCGGGCTGCCGGCCGAGGTCGACGGGCTGACCTGTGTCGACCTCGACTTCGTGGCGGCCGGCGCGGCCTGCGTCGAGCACTTGGCCGGCCGGGGACACCGCGAGATCGCCTTGCTGGGCGCCCCGCAGGTCGTCTACGACCGCGACACCGGTTTCGCCCGGCGTACGCGCGAAGGGGTGATGCGGGCGGCGTACGCGGCCGGGCTGCGGGCGGCGGCGACCCCGTGTGAGCCCACGTACGCCGCCGCGCTGGCCGCCTTGGACGCGGTGCCGAACGCGACCGGGTTGGTGGTCCACAACGAGGAGGCGGTCGACCACGTGCTGACCGCGTTGCGGACCTTGGGCCGGCGCGTGCCGGAAGATGTGGCAGTTGTGGCGATCTGCCCGGATGAGGTGGCGGAGCGAGCCACGCCGGCCCTGACATCGGTGCCCATCCCCGCGTCGGAGGTCGGCCGCCGGGCCGTTGAGCTGCTCATGGACAAGCTGGCCGGGTCCGCCGTACCGACGGTGACCTTGCTTCCGCCCCAGCTCACGGTGCGTTCCTCATCGGCTTAGCTGACTGTGTGCCAATCTCTGCGTCCACTTCGGACCTGGGGAAACAAGGGCTTCACAAGCGGGCGGCGGAAGGGTTAAATCTTCAACAACGGAGTTCTCTACACCAATGTGGGAGCGCTCCCAGCAGTAGGGAAACTCACCTGCCTGCGAACATGCGGCGGGGCGGATGCGCCCACATCCGCCCCGGTGTCCCCCGCACGACGCATGCCGCACGGCTCCACGGACAGGAGACATGGTAATGCCACAAGGCCACGTTCTGCGAAGGCCACGTCGGCCATCCCACATCTCGGCGTGAGCCGGGGCCTGTCCAGCGCTCACGGCTCCACCTGCTCCAACGGATAGCACGCACGCCGTCACCGGGGTCGCCGCCGCCCAGCGACGACCCCACCAACTCACACGACGGCGGTCCGCCATCCGCTCACAATTGGTGCTCGCACGCCGTGGGGGCGCCCGCCGTGTGGCGGACGCCCCCTCCCCTGTACGGGGTGCCGCACTGTAGCCCAACCGGGTACCGGCTTTGCCCCGAACCGGAGACCGGCAGGTCCTGGATCCCGCCGGGTGCCCTGGTAGACCTAGTTGTCGCGTCACACGCCGAGCTTTATGGCGCCTCTTCCGGCCGGCATGCCCCCGAGACCGGCCCGCGGCTCCCGATGTCGTGACCTGGCACTTTATGTGCCGTTTCCTTCGCCGCGCGATCGGGGCGCCGTCGGTAGCGAGACCTCTGAGACTTGATCGGTGCGAGAGAGCGCTCTCTGAGATTCAGATTAGCATCCATGCCGGGCGATTAGTCAATGGCTGTAAACGTGCATTCCGGTCGGCCCGAAGCCGGTGCTAGAGAGCGCTCCCCACGGCGCTGCTCCAGCTCCGCCGGCCTTGAGGTAGAAAGGTGGCGTGATCCGCCTCATCGCCACGGACCTCGACGGCACCCTGCTGCGCAGCGACTCCACGCTGTCGGACCGGACCAGGGCGGCCCTGCGCCGGGTCCGCGCGGCGGGCGTGCGGGTCGTCGCCGCCACCGCGCGTCCGGCCCGCGTCATCCAAGACCTCTTCGGTGGTACGCCCGGCGACGGCCTGATCGACCTGGCGATCTGCGGCAACGGTGCGGTCCGCTACCACGTGCCGACCCGGGTGCTGACCATCGATCATCCGATCACCGGCGGGCTGGCCCGCCACGTCATCGGCGAGATCTCCCGCGTCCTGCCGGGGTCGGCGTACGCCGTCGAGACCGGGCGGCGGGTGCTGTTCGAGCCGGCGTACACCTACCGGCCGTCGCTGGATCACGACCGGTTCCCGGTGGACACGGTGGACGCTCTGCTGACCGAGGGCCTGGTGAAGCTGATGGTGCAGACGCCCGGCAACGACCCCGACGCGGCCTGGGCGGCGCTGCGCCCGGTGCTGGGCGAGACCGTCGAGTGCACCTGGTCGGCCGCGTACGCCCCGCTCGAAATGGCCGCGTTCGGCGTATCCAAGGCCAGCGGGTTGACCTCGCTGTGCCGGGAGTGGGGCATCGCACCGGAGGAGGTCATCGCGTTCGGCGACGCCCCCAACGACCTGCCCATGCTCGGCTGGGCCGGTACGGCCTACGCCGTGGCCAACGCGCACGCACCGGTCCTGGCCCTGACCCCGCTGCACACCGGCAGCAACGACGAGGACGGCGTCGCCGCGGTGCTGGAACAGCTGATCAGCTGAGGCCGCGCTGGACGAGATGGGTCGGCAGCACCTCGGTCCGCGGCCACGACTGGTCGCCGGCGATCCGGGCGAACAGCAGTTCGGCCGCCGTACGCGCCATCTGGCCGGTGTCGTACGCGATCACGGTGAACGTCCGCGGCATGAGGTAGGACAGCTCGAAGTCGTCGAAGCCGAGCAGGTCGGCGTCGCTGCCCAGGCGCCACAACCCTTGCAGCGCACCGACTGTGATGCGGTTGTTCAAGCACACGTACGCCGTCGGCGGTTGCGGCGTACGCGCCATCTCGGCCACGACCGACGCGGCCGTATCCGGATCGCGGACTCCCTCGCGTACCAGTCGATGGTCATAAGGAATGCCCGCCGCGGACAGCGCCTCCTGCGCGCCGGCCAAGCGCTCGCGCATGGTGTAGACACCGACCGAGTCGAGCAGGATCGCGACGCGGCGGTGGCCGGCCGCGAGCAGGCGCCGTACGCCGGACCTTGCGCCGCCGCGGTTGTCCAGCAGAACGGTGTCGGCGACCAGGCCGCCGGCCGGCCGGTCGAGGAAGACCACCGGCAGCCCGCGCTCGACCTCGGCGCGCAGGAACGAGTGGTCGTAACCGGCCGGGACGATGACCAGGCCATCCACCCGGCGGGCGCACAACTCGCGCAGCAGCACCTCCTCGCGGGCCGGGTCCTCCTCCGAGCTGGCCGTGATGAGCAGGGTGTCGTAGGCCCGGCTGACCTCGGCGACCGTGGCGGCGATGGTGGCGTAGAAGGGATTGGCGATCTCCTCGATCACCAGGCCGATGGTGGCGGTCTGCTGGCCCGAGCGCAGCGCGCTGGCCAGATGGTTACGCCGGAAGCCCAGCTCGGCGATGGCGTCCCGGACCCGGGCGGCCAGATCCGGCTGCACCTGGGGCGAGCCGTTCACCACGCGGGACACCGTCTTCAGGCTCACGCCGGCCCGCTGTGCCACGTCCACCATGGTGGGACGGCCGGAGGGGCGGCGTGCGGTCACGGGCCGAGGGTACTCGCTCACCGGACCGGTCAGGCTTGCGTT